>R14__coassemble_335_pt1 | contig 36069 bp, 33 predicted proteins | sample R14__metabat2_low_PE_022 | metagenome-assembled genome bin R14 | reverse complement strand
ATCTCTCGCCGTCCTGCAGCTCTTCTTTTATATATGGCGGCAGCGGCATTTTCCCCAGCTTATCAAGAATCTCAAGGAATATGCCCTCATAAATAAATTTTACAATGCGGTTGCCGCCCGCAGCAACATCTTCAACAACCGCCTTAAGCTCGCCGTTGCCGAATGTTATCTCGGTTCCGGACCTTGTCTTTCTGCCGGGCTTTGATAGGCACTCCCAGCGGTCATCACCGAGCTCCTTTAAAAGAAGCAGCTCTACCGTTCCGCCTGTAGGTCTTGCGCCGATGAGTCTAGCCGGCAGCACTCTTGAGTTATTGAGCACCAGGCAGTCCCCTTCCTTAAGATACTCAGGCTGGTTATAAAAATGCTTATGCTCTATCTCACCTGTATTTTTATCCAATAGAAGAAGCCTTGAGTCGTCTCTCTTTTTAAGCGGCGTCTGCGCTATAAGCTCCTCCGGCAGATCAAAATAAAAATCCGATTTTTTCATTTTTGCTCCATGCAGTATTATTTATTCAGGCCATGCACCTATCTCGCCTTTATTTACTATAAACGCCTTATCAGCTATCTTTGCCATAGGTGTATCGCTTAAGGAATCAGAATAGAATTCATCAATATGAGCGTTCGGGTATTCCTGCTTAAACCGTCTTACCTTCTCTTCATCGTGGCAGTTTGTGCCGCAGATTTTCCCGGAATATGGGCTTAAGCGTGTTGCAATATATCTCACTCCAAGCCTTTTGGCTATAGGCCCTATAAGAAATTCCGGAGAGGCGGAAATTATTATATCGTCGTCCTGCTTCTTTTTTAAATACCAGCTTTGTATATCCTTCTCGTGCTCGTCCCAGAACTCCTCAACAAGCGATCCTATATCCGGCAGGTATTTTATATAGGAGAATATTGCCTCCTTCATGTTGTCATCCACATGCTTATAGATCGCAAAATTAATAAACGCCGATATTTTATCGCCTATATCAATTTTAAAGCATCCGGGATAGCGCCTCAGGCAGAAAAGCGAGAATTTAAATGAACTGTCCGGGTAAAATATAGTTTTATCAAAATCATATACATTCATTATCTCTTCACCTTTTTCTTCTTTCGGGGCTTTTCCTTTGGTTTGGCAGTGTGAGTGAAAATTTCGGGCTGGTTGAATACAGCAAAGTAAGATGAAATAAATATAATTATCACCGGCAATATCGCAGATTTTGATGTGAGCACTAATATTATCGCCAATACTCTTAATATAGCAGACTCTATCACATCAGCCTTTATACCCGCAATCGCCCGGGATGCGCACGAAATTATATCCGGCAGCGGCGCTAAAGTCTCATCGAGTATGCTTATATCAGACCTTGCAAGCACATCATCATTTTTAAGCGCATCAAGACTTACGCATATATCCGCCTTCGAGGCTGTTTCAAGCTCATCTGAGGCATTGCCCGCATAGATAACATAGCTGCCTTTATTTTTGTTATTTTCTATATATTCAACGGATGAGTTCTTATTCTCCCGGCTGAGCTCTGCCTTTACGGTGTTGAAATTAAGAGAGCCTGCAATGGGTCTTACTATAGACCTTAAGTCAGATGAGAGCAGCACAAGACTTTTAATCCCGGCTGCGCGCAGCTTTTCAAGCGGGTTATAAATATCCGCTCTCACGCGGTTTTCCATAAGCACATAGCCGCAGTAGTTATTATTCACAGCCACATGTATTGCGCAGCCTGTCCCCTCGGGAACAGCGCATTTTATCCCGTGGTCAAAGAGCATTACCGCATTTCCCACATAGATAATATTAGCGCCCGTATTAGCGCACACTCCCTTTCCGGGGATTTCGGTTATTTCATATTCGGGGTTATTATCGCCAACATAGTCTGTATAATATCTTATCGCTTTTGCAATCGGATGCTCAGAGCGCGACTCTGCAGCATTTATAATAGATAAAAGCTTATCCTCCGTTATGCCCACCGGGCTCACTGCCGCAATATAATAGTCCTTTTCGGTAAGAACGCCGGTTTTATTGCAGATGAAGGTCTCAGCCCCGGCAAGCTTTGATATTATGCTGCTCTCTTTAATTATCGCGCCGGAAGAAAATATCTTTTCAACGGCGTTATAATATATAAGCGATACACTGTTAACAATCTCCAGCGGGCAGGCGGCTAGCAGAAATACTATCCCTATATTAAATGCATTGCTCCAGTCCTTTTTTATAAGCGGCACAATTACAGCAAAAATAAGGCACAATACGAGCATTGCGGGAGTGTAGTAATTAAAGACCGTAGAGAGAAATCTCTCCTCTCTCCCCTCTTTCTGAATGATTCTGTTGAAAGATGAGTATATCTGCTGCGCCATGGAATCGGAATAATCAGCAGTAGATTCCATGAGTATAGTATCATTCGTATTTATGCCGCCTGCTGCAAGCTCAGTTCCCGGCGACACGGTAATATTTCTGCTGTTTCGAGTGAGGGGTGAATAATTTATAGTTGATATTCCCTCAATAACTCTGCCGTTTACAGGGATAATATCGTTCTTTTTTAATCTTATAATATCCCCCGCCATAATGTGCTTTGCCTTGCGGGTGAATATCTCCCCCTCTTCTATAATAGAGGCTGAATCGGGAAGTATTTTTAAGACCTCATATGCTTTTTCGCGGCTTTTCTGCGATAAATAATTCTCAGCAAACTTCAGGAGAGTATATAATATAGCTATCAGCAGACACAAAATAAACAGCTTCGCTATGAGAGAGAATATAACTGCCCCTATCACCATTTCCGCCTCATTAAAGAATCTGCGGTTTCTAAAGTTGAGCAACAGGTTCTTAAAAATATTGCCTGCAGCTAAAATGACGGATACATAATTAATAATAAGCTTTATCGTCTCATCAAAATTAACAGCCCTGCCTGTTATAAATAAAATTACCGCCGCTGCAACGCAAAAAATACCGAAGAAGTTCAGCTCATAGCCCTCTGTGTCGGCTTCAAAGTCAATGAAAAGCTTATTGAAGCTCAGCTTCTCAGCACTGCTTTTTTTAACATGTGAAGTTTTTGAAACATGTCTGCTGCTCATTCGCTAACCTCTTGTGATCTTCCTCTAAGATGCTTTAAAGTCTCAAGAAGGAATTTAAAGCTTGCCGGTCTGAATATAAGCGACAAAATAACATAAGCCAGCATTCCAACCGGTATCTGTATTAAAAGCGTAATTCCGCTGCCAAATCCCAGGAAGCTTACCGCATATACTATAGCTCCCATCGCGCCCGAGAGCAGTACTGCCGAAATTATATCCCTCAGCTGCTCAAAGAAGCCGTAGCCTATAAGCTTTCTATTTGGCCATGCGTTAATTATCTGCGATATAAGCCCTTCCGCCAGCACGCCGTATGCCATAATAAGAACGCCAAATGGCATTGTGCCTATAAGTATGACTAGATTAATTACTTTTTTAATTATCTCAAGCTTGAGGAACATATCGCTCCTGCCCACTGCCTTTATAGCATTAAGGTTTGATGTGTGCACAGGATAGAGCGCATAATAAATGCAGAATATGCGTATATACGGCACGCACGGCAGCCATTTATCTGTGAATACAAATGAAACGAGAGGCTCTGCGCATGCGCATATGCCTATCATTATCGGCCACATGATATAAGAGCTCACCTGGATAGAGCGCTTTGTCATAAGCTTTACTCTCTCCACTATATCCTGCTCAGCAGAAAGCGCCGAGAGCATAACGCTTTCAATTGATGCATTGATGCTCAGCACTATAGTATTTGGCACATAGTTGCCCTTATTAAAATACGCAAGGTCATCATCGCTATACTTCTTGCCTATAACAAGAGTTCTCAGCTGCTGAAATACAGTATCAAGAAGACTTGAAACGAGCAGCTTCCACCCGAATGAAAACAGCCCCTTTAATCTCTCAAACGAGAATATCTTCTTCGGTCTCCACTTAACGGTGAACCACAGGATTATAACACTTATAATATTATTGGCAAGACTCTGCGCCACCAGCGCCCACACGCCGTAGCCCATATATGCAAGCGCAATGCCTATAACAGCCCCTGCTATCGTTCCGCCGAGTGTAACAAAGAAATATCTCTTAAAGAGCATATTCTTTGCAATATATGCCTGCTGAATGTTCCTTACGCCCGAAACTATAATCACAAGCCCCAGAGCGCGTGTTAAAATGCAAAGCTCGCTCCGTTCATAAAATTCGGCAATAAGGGGCGCAAAAGCAAACAGCGCCAGATATATAACAAGGCATATAACTATATTGAAATAAAATACCGATGAGAAATCGAGATCGTCGGAATCCTTTTTCTGAATAAGCGCCGTGCCAAAGCCGCTGTCTACAAAGACCTGAAGAATAGTTATAAACGCCGTAATCAGGGTTATTGTTCCAAACTCCTCCGGCGCCAGAAGCCGCGTGAGAACAATCTGCACAATAAGCGACACAAGCTGTGCCCCGCACCGCTCAAAAAACTTCCATATCAGGTTTGTAAATACTTTATTACTGTTCATAAAGGATAGTATAACATTTATAGTGTAGGGCTGCAAATAAATTTTATTATAGGTCCTAGGTCCTGGGTGCTAGGTCCTAGGAGTCGCATGTCGCATGTCTCAAGGGGAGGCCGCAGGCCGTACGGAGGCAGCGGGTAGCTGGAAGCAGGTAGCAGGAGCTTAGCCTTCCCCAGCTGTAAATCCGGCAATGCGCTGCCGTGAGCGTCGCAACGCCATGCAGCGAGCAACCGCCGAAAGGCGGCTCTTGGGCGTGTGCGGAGGGGTTGTCAGCTCATTAACCAAAAAAATCAGACAGGAACTTCCTGCCTGATTTTTTATTAGCTCCTAGTGCCTAGTCCGACTCGCTAAGAGCCCGCTGCGCGGGTTGCTCGCTACTCCGCGGCTAAGAGCCTGCTTCGCAGGTTGCCGCTATGTATGGCATTGCGATGCTCATGGATGGCTAGTTAGTAGCCCTATGCGCTAGTGCCCAGTGCCTAGGGCCTAGATTGCGGGCGCTCATGCCTACGCCCCGGCTCGCGCCCCGGCCTGTCAGCACGGTCAAGGCTGACACACGGACATTGGTGTAACCGTGCCGGGGGTGCCCAGTGCCTTAAGCTGGGCTTCGATTTTGTTTTTTCTGCTCACTGCTGCCTGCTCACTGCTTCCTGCTTCCTACGCGCAAGCGCAAGCACAATCACCACTATCAGCACCACATTCACAGCAATTGCCGTGTAGCCGCCTTCTACGCCAAACTCTGTGCTGTATGCCCAGCTGTCGCTCAGGGCCGTTGATTTCAGAATTGACATAGCAGAAGGATTCCCGCTGTTAGGAAGCCCGAATATAAAGTCCTGAGTAAAATTCCATGCCGTGTGCATTCCTGCCGGCAGATAGATAGAACCGGTGTAATAATATGCAAGGGCGTATGCAATGCCTATAGTAATAATTGTAATAACAGAAATCCATGTAATTCCGTCATTCAGCAGATGTATGGCGGAGAAAAAGACAGCTGATATAACGGCTGCAGCCCATGTCGGCACAACTTCAGCCATCTTTCCAAATACCATTCCTCTGGACTCCAGCTCCTCTGTTGTTGACTGAATAAATACAGCAATAAACGCAAAAATTAAAAGCCCTATATTGAAATCAGTATTACCCTCAATCGTTATGTCGCCGTTGAGCTTTGCTGCCAGAACGCAGATGCTGTTAAGAAGGCACCCGACCGCGAGCCCTATAATAAATGTCAATACCGCTTTAGACGGTTTTAATTTCGTTATAGCCCCAATAAGATGCGGTCTATATTCCTTAAAGAAGTATGCTACAACAAAAAATCCCGCCAGGAAGACTAAATGCCCAAAGTATCTCAAAATCGAGTATAACGCGGGGGCTGATTCCTCAAGAGAAGCTATAAGCGCAATGTATGTAAATTTTCTTATAAAATAGGCCACCCAATGCATGCCGAAAAGCAAAAGGAATATTCCAAGCACCTCGGCGATCAGTTCTTTCTTAGCGTCGTTTTTCATAATTCCTCCTAAGCTTAAAATCCGTGTTGATTATAGACTTAATTCATTATACGCCAAAGAATGAGTCATTGCAAATTGGATTCTTCAGGTTACTGGTGTAAGGTGTGTGGTGTGCCGGCTAACCGTACCGGCAGTGCCCAGGGCCTAGAGTGCGACGCTCATCTCGAATTCTGTATTCACTATTCACTAGCGCGAAGCGCACTGCTGCCTACTCCCTGCTTACTGCTTCCTGCAAAAACAAAAGGCCGCACCCGAGGGTGCGGCCTTTTGTTTTATATTCAGATCAGCATGGAATAAGGAGTTTCTGGCCAACGTAGATGCGGTCGGGGTTAGAGATGTTGTTGATCTGGCAGAGAATGGAGACTGTGGTGCCGTAGCGCTGTGCGAGAACGGAGAGGCAGTCGCCCTTTCTTACGATGTAAACGAAGCAGTTGCCTACATACTGGCCGCCGGAGACAGCCTGAACATCATTTTCATTAAGAGACTGGATATTTTCTAACATTGTAATTTCCTCCAAAATAAATTTTTTTGTTTTTTATTCTTCTGAAAGGTCATTGTCATTTGCCTTTCGTAAAGTAGTACGTTTGGCGCGCAGGAATGTTACAAAAAAACTAAAAAAATTTCCTGCGCGGCCTACGGCCTCTCCTTGCGACTTGCGACATGCGACTTGCGACTCCTAGGACCTAGGACCTAGGACCTATATTCGAACATCAGGTCATAAATCGACACCGTATCTCCGTCTTTGATGCCCAGGTCCTCCAGGCGCTGAAATACGCCCGAGGTGCGCAGCATTTTATCAAAATACATGCGGGATTCATAGTCTGAGAAGTTTACTGTTGCAACAAGGCGCTGCATCCATGGTCCCTCCACAGTCCAGATATTATCAAAGTTTGCTATCTCAAGATCATCGGCTGAGCCAAGATCCGGCTCGGGCGGCACATAGTCTGCCTCGTAGCTCGGTATAGGCGGGAGCTCATTGAGCATTCTTGCGCACTCTTTTATAAGCGGGTCTACGCCGTTATGTGTGGCGGCCGACATCTCAAAGAATTTATAGCCGAGCGCTTCAACATGCTCGCGAAGCTTATTTATATTATCCTTTTCATAAAGAAGGTCGCACTTGTTGCCCACTACTATCTGCGGTCTTGCAGCAAGGTCTATATTATATTCCTTAAGCTCTTTATTGATAATATCAAAGTCCTCGACCGGGTCTCTGCCCTCTGAGCCCGAGACATCCACCACGTGCACAAGAAGCCTGCAGCGGTCTACATGCCGGAGAAAGTCATACCCCAGACCAACGCCTTCTGATGCGCCTTCTATAATGCCGGGGATATCCGCCATTACAAAGGATCTCCCCTCGTCTACATACACAACGCCGAGATTTGGGAAGAGAGTTGTGAAGTGGTAGTTTGCTATCTTGGGGTGGGCCTTGCTCACAACGGATAAAAGAGTTGACTTGCCGACATTCGGAAAGCCTATAAGCCCCACATCTGCAATGAGCTTGAGCTCAAGAGTTATATCAAAGCTCTCCCCTTCTAGACCGGGCTTTGCAAAGTGCGGTACCTGGCGTGTGGGAGTAGCAAAGTGAGTATTGCCCCAGCCGCCGCGGCCGCCTTTGGCAGCTACCCAGTCCTCGCCGGTGGACATATCGTGCATGATGGCATTTGTGGCCGTGTCTCTTATAACAGTGCCGCGAGGGACTTTTATATATAAGCTCTCGCCGTCTTTGCCTGCGCACAGCTTGCCCATACCGTTTTTGCCGTTTTCGGCAACATATTTGCGTTTATATTTAAAGTCCATAAGAGTGGACATGTTATTATCAACGGTGAATATGATATTCCCGCCGCGTCCTCCGTCTCCCCCGTCAGGACCGCCTGCAGCAATATATTTTTCTCTATGGAATGTGATAGCCCCGTCGCCGCCTTTGCCGGCGAAGATGGTTATACGGGCTTTATCAACAAATCCTGAAGCCATAGCCGTCTCCTTTCTAACATAAGAAAAGACCGGACAACAGGTCCGGCCTTGATTCTTTGTAAATTACTGTGCGAGTTCTTCGTAAACAGAAACCTGCTTGCGGTATTTGTCTTTTGCTTCGAACTTTACAGTTCCGTCTACAAGAGCAAAGAGTGTGTCGTCTTTTCCTTTGCCGACATTAGTGCCCGGATGAATTTTTGTTCCGCGCTGTCTGACAAGGATATTGCCGGCCAGAACAAACTGACCATCAGCTCTCTTAGCGCCAAGACGCTTTGACTCACTGTCGCGGCCGTTCTTGGTAGAACCCATACCTTTTTTATGTGCCATTAAGGTTAACCTCCATTAGTCAAATTCAAGTGCGGAATAATTATGCGTTGATAGATTCGATCTGAACCTTGGTGTATGGCTGTCTGTGGCCCTGTTTGCGAGAGTAGCCTTTTTTCGGCTTCATCTTGTAAACGATGACCTTTTTGGATCTGCCATTCTTGACAACATTTGCAGAAACGGAAGCGCCTTCTACATAGGGCTTGCCGAATACTGTGTTCTCGCCGTCAACTACAGCCAGAACCTTGTCAAACTTTACTGCCTCGCCGGCTTCGATATCGAGCTTCTCGATGAAAAGTACATCGCCTTCTGCTACGGTATACTGCTTACCACCGGTAACAATAACAGCATTCTTCATGATACGTCCTCCTATTATACAGGTCTCGCTCTTGAGGTGCACAGTGCATGCTTAATAAACCCCTTCGATGCGGCTTAAATAGATTAGCACAAGAACCATCCCGTGTCAACACTTTTTTATAGAAATTATCCCACAGCGTTGGGATTATTTGCACTTTTAAGCTCGATTGCACCGTTATCGCCAAAGCTTATAAGATTTGATACTTCAATTCCGCTTGATGAGGTGCTCTTTATGCGGATATAGGTATTATCATCAAGGTTATCAGCTATCTTTAATTGCACGGCAGAGTAATAAAGCTCTGAGCAGTAGAAGAATTTATCAAGAACGGTATATGTGCCGTCATCGTTCATAAGGACTTTGTCTATAGTAAAATCATAGCAGTTTGCATCTACATCTGAAATAACATAGTCCTCCCCTGCATCATCAATGGATACAAGGTCTATTATGGCGGTATCGCCGCTGCCCTGCTCAAAGTCAGATAGGCTCTCTATCCTGAAGCCGCCAAAGCCCTCTATCTGTTCCCTCTCGTATTCAAAATCGGGATTATTAATATCAGCATCGGAAACTAAGCTGCCGTCGGAGGCGTTAAATGAGAAGGTATAGGATAGCTCTGAGTGCTCGGATTCGTCGATGGAATTTTTAAATTCAATCGTTATAAGCTTTTCATCGGCTCTTATTATATTATAATCACGCGAGATGATAATCGGCAGAGAATCGGTATTAATGCCGGATTCATACAAGGTGAAGTTATCCTCAGCAAGAGCGCGATAATAATTTATATCAACGCCGAACTCATCACCATAGCCATAATCCTCGCCGGTATAGAAGGTCTCGTCAATGGCTTTTATAGCCTCGTTAATAGCATCAGAGGCCGCCATATTGTTCTCTATAACAACGTAGGGGCTTGCGCAGTGGAGAGAGAGTATCTCAACAAGGCCGTCGCGCGGGTCGGTATAGGATTCGTCCTCATTCACCGTTCTTATAATAACGGGGTTATAGTCGCGCAGGGGGCGAACGGTCGGGTCAGGCAAAGCGGGAGTCGGCTCGGGAGTTACCTCAAGAGTCGGCTCGGGCGTCGCCGCGCTCTCAACGGAAGACGCCGAACAGGCGCTGAGCGCAAAGAGCATGATAAAGATGATAAGTAAGGGTAGTGTGTGTTTCATTTTTTCTCCACAAATGTAAAGTTGATGATTTGGCACTGCGTGCCATGAATCCCCGGTACACTCTCACCGGGGCGCGAACTATGGCGTGGCGTTGCCATGATTTGGCTTCGCCATGATTTGAATTGCCTTCCTTATTATGCACTGAAGGTGCAAATCATGCACGCAAGTGCAATTCATGCCGAAGGCACGCCCCGGCTCGCGTCCGGGTAAAGCAAGACCCGGATACGCACTTAGGTATGCCGACCTTGGTGTGTCGGCAATTCATTGCAAAGCGCTATGCGCTCCACCGCCATCATCACTCCCAGTTTGCCGCTTTCGTAGGTAAGGCCGCCCTGGAGGTAGACAGTATATGGCGGGATAAACGGTCCGTCGGCTGAAAGCTCAATTGATGAGCCCTGAATGAATGCTCCCGCTGCCATAATAACAGGGCAGTCATAGCCGGGCATAGCCCAGGGCTCGGGAGTTACATAGGAATCAACAGGAGCTCCCGCCTGAATGCCGGCGCAGAATGCTTTCATCTTATCTCCGCTGCCCAGATAAATGCGCTGGATAATATCAGAGCGCTTCTCATCATAGCGCGGGGATGACTCTATTCCAAGCTCATCCATCATAGCTGAAGCAAATACGGCCGTTTTGAGAGCCTGAGCGGTGATGTGGGGCGCCATGAATAGTCCCTGATATAATAGGCGGTTATTGCCGAGAGTAGAGCCGCACTCCCCGCCTATGCCGGGAGTTGTGAGGCGGTAGGAAGCGCGCTCAATAAGCTCTGCCCTGCCTGCAAGATATCCGCCCGTCGGTGCAAGACCGCCGCCCGGGTTTTTGATAAGGGAGCCCGCAATAAGGTCAACGCCAACGTTTGTAGGCTCTTCAAGCTCAGTGAACTCACCGTAGCAGTTATCTGCAAAAATGGTGATATCGGGGCGTCTTGATTTTATAAAAGAGCAGGCCTCGGAAATATCGGCAATGCTGAACGCCTTTCTTGAGCCGTAGCCGCAGGAGCGCTGGATGATAACGGCTTTTATATTTTCATTTTTAAGCTCTGAGTCTATCGCGTCAAAATCGAATGCGCCGTCTTTGAGCTGAGTCTCGCGGTAATTTATACCGTAGAATTTGAGTGAGCCGAAGTCATTGCCCGATATGCCGATAGCGCGGCGGAGAGTATCATACGGCTCGCCGTTTATAGAAAGGATAGTCTCACCCGGAGAGCAGAGAGAAAATAGCCCTGCTGAGAGAGCATGTGTGCCGTTTACAAAGTTTATCCTGACAAGGGCTGATTCAGTACCGAATATATCGGCATAGATTTTATCAAGAGTGTCGCGCCCGAGATCATCATAGCCGTAGCCCGTGGTGCCTGCAAAGCATGCCTCGGCTACGCGGTTATCCTGAAAGGCCTTCATCACCTTATAGGTATTCTTCTCGGCAGTATAGTCTATTGATTTAAAATACGGTGCTGCCTTTTCTTCGGCCCTTTGAGCAATCTCATAGACCTTATCGCTTATCTCTGTTATCTTCAAGGCTTATAACTCCATTACTATATTTTTGAAATAATTCCCGCGCTCTTCAAAGTTTGCAAAGTGGTCAAACGAGGCGCATGCCGGTGAAAGAAGCACTATGTCGCCATCATGCGCAGAGGCCGAGGCTGCAAGGACTGCCTCTTTGAAGTCCGGCACAGACTCCAGCAAAAGTCCGCTTTCGGGATAAAGGGCTGAATTTAATACTGCCTCTTTTATTTTATCCGCCGTAGCGCCGGTGAATATTACCTTCTTTGCGCCCTTGCACAGCTCATCGCCGAGAGTATCAAAGGGGATTTTTTTATCATATCCGCCAACGATGATTATGGGCTTTGTTTTAAGCGCATGCAGCCCTGCTATAGTGCGCGAGGGGCTTGAACCGATGGAATCGTTTATATATCTTACGCCGTTTAATACACGCACGGTTTCGAGCCTGTGCTCAACGCCGGCAAAGCTTTTGGCTGTTGAAATGCATATATCATCGCTCACATAGCCCTCGGTGGCGGCAAAGGCTGCGAGGTAGTTTTTGATATTGTGGTCGCCCGGGATGAGGATATCCCCGGCATTCATAAGAAATGCCTTTTCGCCGTTGTGTATTCTATAAATATTGCCCTCATCATAGAAGGTGCCGTTTTCGGGGGCGCTATCAAATGAGAAGAACTTTACGCGTGATTTTGCAGAGGATAAAAATTCCGGAGTGTGCTCATCGTCGAGATTAAGAACCAGAAGGTCATCCTCGTGCTGATTGAGATAGATAGACTTTTTAGCGTCTATATAGTCCTGATAGTCTTTATGCTTATCAAGGTGGTTTGGTGAGATGTTGGTAATAACGGCAACATTAGGGCGGCAGGGCATGGAGTGGAGCTGGAAGGAGCTGAGCTCAAGGACTGCTATATCGTCTTTTTTAAAAAACGGCAGCTCGCAAAGAAGCGGCTTGCCTATATTGCCGCCGAGGTGGATATTATACCCGGCTTTTTTGAGAAGCTCGGAGATAATGGTGGTTGTAGTTGTTTTGCCGTCTGAGCCTGTTACGGCAAAGATCGGGCAGGGGCACAGCGCAAAGAAAAGCTCCATTTCGGATGTGATAATGCTCCCCTTTTCTTTAGCTGAAGCAAGATGCTCATCAAAGGGCATAAGCCCCGGTGTGCGAAAGATTATATCGTAATCAAGGTCATCAAGATAAGTTTCGCCAAGCTTGAGCTTAACGCCCATGGAAATAAGCTCCAGGGCCTTAGCGCCGAGCTTTTCAAAATCGCGCTTATCGCAGGCAGTTACATTGCAGCCCTCAAAGGCTAAAAGACGAATAAGCGGCTCATTGCTGATGCCTATGCCGATAACGGCGATTTTTTTATCTCTGATAGTGTTTATATATTCGCTGAGAGTCATTATATCTACCTCAAAATATATTTTTATTTATTATATATCGGACTTAATTCTATTACAAGAATAATTCTTGTTGACTCAAATCGGCATTTAAATTAAAATATACGCGCAAGCAGGCCGAACGGTCGCGGGCATAAAGTGAAAACTTGTGTCTGAGGAAAGTCCGGGCATCACAGGGCAAGGATAACGGGTAACACCCGCCGAGGGAGACCTCCGGACAAGTGCAACAGAAATATACCGCCATATTCATATGGTAAGGGTGGAAAAGCGGGGTAAGAGCCCACTCGGGTCATGGAGACATGATACCGCTGTAAACTCTATCCGATGCAACACCGTGGCTGAGCATAAGGCTGACCCGGCCGCTCAAGGAGGTGGCTTGAGCCATGCGGCAACGTATGGTTTAGATAGATGACCGTTTTTTAACAGAACCCGGCTTATAAGCCTACTTGCACAACAAAAAACCACGCGGAATTATTCGCGTGGCTTTTATTATTTATAAATAACAGTTTATTCTGCGTCTTCCCAGTTGTGCCATACGTTCTGAACATCGTCGTTATCTTCAAGAAGGTCGAGCATCTTCTGGAGCTTAACGGGATCTTCATCGCCGGTGAGCTTGATATAGCCGTTTTGCGGGAGCATTTCAACCTGGGCGGAAAGGAGCTTGTAGCCCTTGGCAACAAGTGCATCTGCAACGGATGTGAGATCATCCTCGGCAGTATATACGGTGAAGCTCTCTTCATCGGGCTCAAAATCGGCAGCACCGCAGTCAAGAGCATCCATCATAACGGTGTCTTCATCGAGCTCTTCGTCTTCGTTGTCGATGATGATAACGCCTTTCCTGTCGAATGACCAGGAAACGCAGTTGGCAACGCCCATAGACCCGCCGTATTTATCGAATAAATGTCTTACTTCGCCGGCTGTACGGTTGCGGTTGTCTGTCATGGTTTCGATGATAACTGCAACACCCTGAGGACCGTAGCCTTCGTAGGTGATCTTTTCGAAGTTATCTGTGTTGCCTGCACCAAGTGCCTTGTCGATAGTTCTTTTTATATTATCATTTGGCATATTGGCAGCTTTTGCCTTGGTGATAACAGCTGCGAGCTTTGAGTTGCTCTTTGGGTCTCCGCCGCCGCCTTCTTTAACAGCAACGATCATTTCACGGGCGATCTTTGTGAAGGCCTGTGCTCTTTTTGCATCTGCTGCACCTTTTGTCTTTTGAATATTATGCCATTTGGAATGTCCTGACATGGTAATTACTCCTCTATTGAAAATTTAGTCTATTCTATCACAACACTTTAAAAGTGACAAGATACTAAAACTGCGCATTAGGGTTTGTTTTTATAATATTAAATAGCTTAACATATGAATCATACCGCGTGCGGGAGATTTGGCCGAAAGAGAGAGCATCCTTAACGGCGCAGTCGGGTTCATTTATATGCATGCAGTCTGCAAAGCGGCATTTATCAGTATAAGGTGAAAAATCCGGGAAATAATACTGGAGCTCATTATATTCTATATTCTCAACCATCTCTATCTCAAAGGAAGCAAAGCCCGGAGTGTCGGCAATAAATGAGGAGGAGTCTATAGTATAAAACTCTATCTTGCGTGTGGTGTGTTTGCCGCGGCCAAGCTTTTCGCTTATTTCGGAGGTGTCGATGTCGGCACCCGGAATGAGCATATTTATTATGGATGACTTGCCCACTCCCGAATTTCCTGTGAGAACGCTTATCTTCCCGCGCAGAAGCGCTTTAAGCTCAGCTATCCCCTCGCCTGTTTCTGCCGAGGTCTTAACGCATTTATAGCCGGTATTTATGTAGGTATTATATAGCGTATCGGAATCATTAAGGTCGCATTTATTTATGCAGACAATAAACTCGCAGTTATTTTTTTCAGCGAGAATGCTCACGCGGTCAATTAAAAAAGGGTCTGTCTCGGGCTTTGCCATAGATGCCACAAATACCATGGTATCTATATTGGCAACCGCCGGGCGGATGAAGCTGTTTTTTCTATCGAGTATACGGCTGACTGTGCCGCTGCCGTCCGGGGATAGAGAGTATTCAACCCTGTCACCGACTAAGGGAACAAGAGAGTTAAAGCGGAATTTGCCTTTGGCTTTGCAGGTGATAATATTATCCCCGTCGACTATATAGTAAAATCCGCTAAGTGCCTTAATTATAATACCTTCGCTCATCCGATTATTATCTCCGATTGTCCGGAATAGTTATATACAATCTCAGGTGTTGGAGAGGCTGTGACGGTGGTGATGGTCGGGTTGACCGTTGGAAGCACATACTCCTCTTCAACCGCGTTTGGGTCAGGCCCCGTAGATACGATTACAGTTACCTTGGAGAGCTCTTCAAGCTCGGCAAAGGCAACAACGCTCTGCGAAATAACAGTGCCCGCCTCATAGTCGCTGCTCTGGCGCGTGCTGCCGTTGAAGGTAAGACCTGCATTTTCTATCTTGATTCTTGCAGCCTCCTCGGAAAGACCGATTACATTCGGCATTTTAACATACTCAAGGTCTGTTCCGGAGCTTACGCTTATATATACAGTTGAACCGGTGCTTATTTTAGTGCCGGACTCCGGGCTGGAGCTGATTACTTTATTTTTATCAACAATATCCGAGGTGGTATTATCTATCTCAACCTCAAAGCCAGCGTTTGTTAAAAGAAGTGAGGCTTCGCGGTAGTCTTTGCCGACTACATAAGGGACTTCAGTTAAGGTGGAGCCCTGGTTTACTGTTAATGTAACGTCTATACCATCGTCGGTGAGCATAAGGCTGCGCCCGGCTTTAGGGTCCTGGTCGGTTATAAGGCCGACTTCCTTTGTGGTATCGTTTATATAGACGATTTTGAAATTATATATGGAGTTGAGATCAACATTATTTGCAATAACGCTGTAGTTATAATCCACAAAATTCGGCAGAGAAACGCGGTCTGCCTCGGAGAAAAGCTCCTTGAGCCAGAAGTTCCACAAAAATGCAAACAGCGCCAGCACGCTTGCCATAAGAGCAAAGGTGCCAAGGCCAAAGCCGATTCTGTTGGCTTTGAGGTTGGTTTTGAATAGGGCTTTTCTTGATATTTTTACCGTGGGCTTTACTTCAAGCTTAAGAGGGTTTGATTTGATAAGAGGCTCATCGGCATCAGAGGCTTTTGCTGTATTATTGGATATAAGCTCGGTGAGTCCTGCAAGGTCTTCATAGAGCTCTGAGGCTGACTGATAGCGCTTATTTATGTCAGTCTCCATTGCTTTGGAGACGATAGATGAGAATTTCTCCGGTACGTCTGGTGAGTATTCGGATATAGGCTTATAAACGCCGTTTATCTGCATTATATTAAGCTCTGCCGGGTTTGAGGCTATATAGGGCTTAGCGCCGCACAAAAGCTCATACATTAAAACGCCTATTGAATATATATCGCTGCGGGCATCAGGCGACTGACCCTTCAGCTGCTCGGGTGAGAGATAGCTGAGAGAGCCTATTGCCTGGTTATCATAGTCGTTTACTTCATTTTCAAGCGCTGCAATGCCAAAATCGGCAACCTTTATTGTGCCGTCTTTAAGAAGCATTACATTCTGCGGCTTAATATCGCGGTGGATAATGCCGTGGGTATGGGCATGGTTTATGCCGTCAGCTATCTGCTTTGAAAAGTGCAGAGCCTCTTTCCACGGGAGAGCGCCCTTTTTGTCCATATACTGACGCAGAGTTATGCCCTGGATAAGCTCCATTACGATATACTCTATATCGTCTGTATGGCTTACATCGAATACGGAGACGATATTATTATGCGAGAGCATTGCAACAGCGCGAGACTCCGCCTTAAAGCGCTCGCGGGTAAGCTCATCGTCCAGAAATTCAGAGCGCATAAGCTTGATGGCAACGTCTCTATCAAGGCGGTTATCATGGCCTCTATATACAACCGCCATTCCGCCCTCGCCGATGATCTCGAGAAGCGCATATCTCTCGTCGAGGACCTGCCCTATTAAATTTTGGGAATAATTATCGCTCATTCATTCACCACAGAAATAATTGTAACGTTATCAGGAGCACCTAATTTTAAAGTGATATCAAGCATGGTCCGGCAGAATTTCTCAGGCTGCGGGTATTTTATGAAAGTCCTGATAATCTGTTCCTCGCTTACGTAATTTGAAAGCCCGTCTGAGCACAAAAGCAGCATTTCGCCGCGCTTAAGGTAAAATTCGTAATAGTCAGGGTCGATGGATGACTCCGTACCGACCGCTTTGGTTATCACGTTCTTTCTGCTATGGTGCTGCGCCTCATCCTCGGTTATTATGCCGTAGGATACAAGCTCCTGCACAAGGGAATTATCAACTGTTATCTGCCTTATAGATTTATTATCTGCCGACACAACATAGGCACGGCTGTCGCCCACGTTCACAAGCTTTACCCGGCCGTTTTTATTTACAACTCCGCCGACTAAGGTAGTGCCCATACCCTCAAGCTTCTCATCAAGAGCTGAATACTCGCAGGTAAGGCTGTTTGATTCTTCGCAGGCGCTAATAAGAACCTTTTTTATATCAGGGTTTTTATTTACTCTGGAGCTGAGCTTTGCCAGCACAAACTCGGAAAAAGCATTTTTTGCGACCTCGCTTGCCATGCCGCCTGAATTGCTGCCGCCCATGCCGTCGCACAGGACAACGATGAGATTATTCTTTGCACGGTCTTCTAAGAGCGCAAAATTGTCCTGATTATCTTTTCTTACTATTCCCTTGTCTGTGATTCCAAAGTATTTCATTTCAGCGTGTCTTTTCGAATTTGCGTCTGAGCTGCCCGCATGAAGCGTCAACATCGCTGCCAAGCTTACGCCGCAGTGTAACGCTAACTCCGTTATCCTCAAGAGCTTTTATAAAGGCTTTCATATGTCCCTGGGTGGAGGGCTTGAACTGCCGCTCTTCAACATAGTTAAGACCTATAAGATTTACATGTGCGCCGACTTCATTTGCTATTTTGCTTAAAAGCTGAGCATGATAGGCTGTGTCATTTACGCCGTCTATCATGGCGTATTCAAAGGATATTCTGCGGCCCGTTTTGGCATAATAAGCCTTGCAGGCATTCTTTAGCGCCTCAACTCCCCTGCCTCTGTTGGCAGGCATTATTTTAGAGCGGGTTTCATCGTCGGGTGCATGCAGAGATACAGCAAGAGTTATCTGCAGGTCAAGGTCTGCAAGCTCCTCAAAGCGCTCTATAATCCCGCAGGTGGAAAGCGAAATATGGCGCATGCCTATGTTCATAATCTGCGGGTGGTTTACGAGCTTGAGGAATTTTATTACATTATCAAAGTTATCAAGAGGCTCGCCTATTCCCATGAGCACAATGTTTGAAATCTTAGTGCCGGAATCAAGCTGGGTAAACATTACCTCGTTTAGAATCTCGGAGGGCTCAAGGTTGCGGATAAGCCCGCCGATAGTCGATGCGCAGAAAGCGCAGCCCTGACGGCAGCCCACCTGAGTTGACACGCAGACTGTATTGCCGTAGTTATTTTTCATTAATACGGTCTCAACCGCGTTGCCGTCATAGAGCTCCCAGAGGTATTTGATGGTCCCGTCTAGCTGAGAGGTCTGTTTTCTAAGGACCTTTGGTCTAAAGATAGTATACATCCCGCCAAGCTTCTCGCGAAGGTCCTTGGGGAGATTTAGCATCTCATCAAAGGAAGAAACGCCTTTAGAAAGCCACTCTGAGACCTGCTTTGCCCTGAATGAGGGCAGGCCCAGCGTCTTGAACTCTTGTGATATTTCCTCGGGCAGGAGCGATATGATATCTTTTTTAATGTTTTCGTCCATAATTAGAAATCCGTTATTCTGTTCTTTCAAGAACTGCTGCAAAGAAGCCGTCGGTATTATCCCTGCCGGGGATAAATTTTCTGCCGGTTATAAGTCTGAAGTTCTTATGCTCTTCAAGAAAATGATTAATTATATTCTCATTTTCCTCTTTAAAAACGGTACATGTGGAATATAGGAGCCTTCCGCTTATCTTTACATAGCGGCAGACGTTGGAGATTATCTTTTTCTGAATATCGGGGAGGGATTTTATATCCTCCTCTTTTTTAAGCCGAATCTCGCTCTTTTTGGCGATAACCCCAATGCCCGAGCACGGCACATCGGCTATAACAAGGTCAAACTGACCGTCAAGCTCCGGAATATATTCTGATGCGTCCATAGAGCGGGTTGAGATGATATCAAGCTTCATTCTCTCAGCCGATTCCTTAATAAGGCGCAGCTTCTTTTCGTGGATATCGCACGAGAGGATACTCCCCTCATTTTGCATAAGTATAGCTGCAGCAAAGGACTTACCGCCGGGAGCTGAGCAGCAGTCGAGCACCTTTATTCCGGGGACCGGCTCTGCCATTCTCACAGCAAAGTTAGCTGCACTATCCTGCACGAAAAAGTATCCATCCTCAAAGCCCGGAAGGGCTGCAATGGACGCATGCGCGATAGAGAATGAATTTTGTATCTCGCCGGCTTCATATTCTATATTCTGCGCTTTTAAAAGTGCCGCATAATCCTCAGCGGAAATTAAATTGGTATTTATCTGGATGTCGGTAAGAGGCTCTATATTATCGGCTATAAGAAAGCTCTCGGTATCCTCGTAGCCAAGCTCTTTAATGAGCCTATTTACCATCCACACGGGGTGGCTATACTTAATGGACAGATACTCACTCGTGCCCTCTCCCGGGATTTCGGGAAGGTCCGGGAGGGAGGAATTCAGCTTTCTGAGCACTGCATTGACAAGTCCCGCGGCTCTTGCAGCGCCGGTTGCCTTGCAAAGCTCAACCGACTCGTTAACAGATGCATGCGCCGGGATACGGTCATTAAAGAGAATCTGATAAGCTCCCATTCTCAGCACTATTCTCACTTCGCTCTGAAGCTTTTTCCCGCCGCTGAAATGGTCTATATAATAGTCCAAAAGGTAAAAATTCTGCAGCACGCCTATGCAAAGCCTGCTTGCAAGAGCGCCGTCGCGCTTATCAAGATTAAAATCGCTGATGCAGCCATCGAGCATCTTTGATGACCAGGCGCCTGATTTAAAGCAGCGATAAAGAGCAGTATATGCAGCTTTTCTTGACTCTGAAACCATATTTATCCTATCTTAACCGGATGACCGCGAAGGTAATCTGCAGCGCTCATTCTTTTCTTGCCGGATGCCTGGACTTCGGTTATATAAATGCACTCACCGCCCCTGCAGGCTATCTCTATTCCGTTATTGCCGGTGCTTACTATGCTGCCGGGGGCAAGAGACGTGCAGTTATCGCTATAGGCAGCTGCAAAGATTTTTAAATTCTCACCGCCAATATTGGCAGTTGCAACCGGCCAGGGCTGAAGGCCATAAATTTTCTTAACTATCTCGCGGGGAGTCTTATCAAAGTCTATCGGGCAGATGGATTTATCAAGCATTGAAACATGGCTTGCCTCGGCAGGATTCTGAGGGGTGCGCGGAGCTGAGCCGTCTTCTATGGCTCTTAAGGTCTTAACGAGAAGCTCAGCGCCCATATCGGCAAGTCTGTCAAAAAGCTCACCTGATGTCTCAAACTCACCTATTGGAGTTTCTTCGGAATAAATAATGTCGCCTGCATCCATTTCTGATGCGAGATACATTGTGGTAACGCCCGTTTTCTCATCACCGTTTAATACTGCCCACTGTATAGGCGCTGCTCCGCGGTATTTCGGCAGGAGTGAGCCGTGGACATTAATTGCACCATATTTAGGGAGAGAGAGAATATCGTCCGGGAGAAATTTCCCGTAGGCAACAACTACAAGAATATCGGGCTTGAGCTCCTTTAAAATCTCAAGCGCTGTGCCGTCGCGCATTTTAACAGGCTGAAATACCGGAAGAGCGTGATCTAAAGCAAACTGCTTTACGGGAGAAAAGCTCATCTCCATTCCGCGCCCCTTAGGTTTATCCGCCTGAGTGAATACACCGACAACATCAAAATGCTCGTCATATAGTTTTTTTAATGATACTTCGGCAAAGTCCGGAGTACCCATAAAAACAATGCGCATTACTCTTCCTCGCCTTCGAGCTTTTCAAGCTCCTCTTTTGTGAGCATTCTGTCTGCAACAGATGTGAATAAGATTCCCTCTAAATGGTCTATTTCGTGGCAGAAGCATCTGGCAGTAAGTCCCTCGCCTTCATATTCAAACCACTCACCGTCTCTGTCCTGGGCTCTCACGGTGACTTTTTCGGGTCTGTGGACATAGCCGTATTCACCCGGCACGCTGAGGCAGCCCTCGGTGCCGTACTGGTCGCCCTCGGAGGAGACTATCTCGGGGTTTATAAGCTCTATTATATAAGGGTCTTCGTCCTCGTCTACATTTGTTTCGATAACAAGCACAGCCCTTCTGAGAACGCCCACCTGGGGTGCTGCAAGGCCTACGCCGTTTTGCTGCTCGAGAGTTTCGGCCATGTCATCAAGAAGAGTATGGAGTCTTTCGTTAAAGGCCGTTACGGGCTTGCTCTTTTTATATAGATTGGGGGCTTCGGTTGTTAAAACATTTCTTAGTGCCATATTTCTCTTCCTTTTTAATCAAGCACATCGTTTTCCGCATAAAATGTGATGCCTCTGAAGTTTTTATCACTGCAGAATTCGCACACAACGGCTGAGATAAGGTGCCTGATCTTATTATTCTCTTTAAATTTAATAAATACTCTGTATCTGAATCTGTTTTTAAGCTTAACTATATTAAGCGGCACGGGACCCAGCAGCACAACGCCGCCGAAGTCTTTTAATACAAACTCAAGTCTTTTCTTCACATAATCTGCAGCTTCCACTACAAACTCTTCGTCAAGACCCGATACCGTGACCGCGAGAAGGCTTGAATAAGGCGGGTAGCTGAGCACCTTGCGCAGGGCGATCTCTGAATTATAGAAATCGTCGTAATCCTGTGCAGAGGCCTGGATGATAACATCATTTTCAGGGGTATAGGTCTGGATAACGGCCCTTCCCTGCTTATCTCCGCGCCCGCTGCGGCCTATAACCTGGGTTATAAGAGAAAAGGTTTTCTCAGAGGCTCTGTAGTCGCCTGAATATAAGCTCTGGTCTGCAGAGATAACGCCAACGAGCGTAACATTTTCAAAGTTAAGCCCCTTGGTGACCATCTGGGTGCCGATCATGATGGGGATTTTCTCTTCTTTAAATTCATTAAAGATCTGCTCATGGGTACGGCTGCTGCTTAATACATCCGTATCCATTCTAAGCACTTTCACATCGGGAAAGAGCTCATTGAGCTCCTTTTCTATAAGCTGGGTGCCGGCACCGATATATTTAAGCGGGGCGCCGCAGTCGGGGCAGGACTCGCCTACCGGCGATGAGTAGCCGCAGTAGTGGCACATAAGCTTATTGCCCACATTGTGGTATGTGAGCGATACCGAGCAGTTGGGACATTTATAGATAAAGCCGCAGGCGCCGCAGGTGACAAACTTATTGGCTCCGCGCCTGTTTAAAAAGAGAATACTCTGCTCACCGCGCGATAGATTAAGCTCTATCTCGTCTTTGAGGTATGAGCTTATATTCCCGGTATTGCCGCTGCGCAGCTCCTCTTTCATATCAACTATCTTAACATCCGGAAGGCTTTTTTTATTGTATCTGGAGGATAGTCTATGGTATGAATATCTGCCAATCTCGGCATTATATCTTGTGCAGACATCGGGAGTGGCAGAGCCCAGAAGCAGAAGGCAGGGCGCTTTATAGCATCTAAAGATGGCAACCTCCCTTGCATTATAGCGGGGGGAATTTTCGGATTTGTAGCTCTCTTCCTGCTCCTCATCGATTATGAATATGCCGGGGTTGCTTACAGGGCAGAATACTGCGCTTCTGGTGCCGATTACAACGTGAGCCTGCCCGTTTTTTATCCGTTTCCACTCGTCATAGCGCTCACCCGAGCTGAGACTTGAGTGAATAACTGCTATCTCATTGGGAAAGTAGGATGAGAAGGTTTCGAGCATCTGAGGTGTGAGCGCAATCTCAGGCACAAGAAATACAGCAGACTTCCCTTCTTTGAGAACCTCTCTTATAAGAGAGATATAAACAGCTGTCTTGCCGCTGGCGGTTATGCCGTGCAGAAGAGAAACCGCGCCTTTATTGCTGTGCATTTCGCTCAATATGGCATCAAATGCTGCACTCTGCTCTGAATTAAGAGACGGGAAATCAAGACTTCTGCCCTCTTTAAATGAAGGCTTTCTGAATATTTCCTTTTTGCCAAGCTTAATATAGCCGGATTTTTCCAAGGCTTTAAGGCTTGTCCTTGAAGCGCCCGACATGAAAAGAAGCTCGCTGACAGAAAGCTCATCAAAGTTTAGAAGTATTGAGAGGATTTTTGCCTGCTGAGGTGCTCTGCGGGATTTTTCATTTATTATATCGGCAGCCTCCGGTACGCTTACATCAAGGCAGGCAGTTTCTATATATTTATCCGAAACTCTCTTTTTGCCGTTTTCATCAAGCCACAAGCCTGCAGGCAGCATCGCCTTAACAGCGTCGTAAACGGTGCAGAAATAGCGCTCGCGCATGAAAAGGGCAAGCTGAATCTGCTCGTGAGTGAGAACAGGCTCAGTATCAATCACCCTTGCAATACTCTTAAGCTCAACTTCCGTTTTATCATCAGAAATGGCAATAATAATGCCCTCGCAGATTCTGTTGCCTCTTGAAAAAGGCACCAGCACGCGGCAGCCCGGATTTGCATATTCTGCGTACTCCTCAGGCACGCAGTAGTCATATGGGCGGTCTATCCAATAGGTTGCGGCTGAAACCACAACCTTAACTATTTTTTCCGGCATATCCGGATTACTTGATGGTTAATTTTCCGGTGTATACTTCGTTAATTGCCATGGAAACAGCCTGCTTTTCAAGCGGCTCCTCTTTTTCAAGAGCTTCATCGGAAATCTTTCTTGCTCTTTTGGCAACAAGGTTTACAAGCTGATAGCGGCTTCCGACTTTTTCAACAAGCTCAGCCACAGGTGGATATAACATCATAATAATTTACTCTCCAATTCAATAATTTTTTATATTTTAATTATAAATATTAAAGGTTTTTTAGATACTCTGCTCTATCTGAATAATTGCAGTGCTCGGCTGTGATTATAGAGTCAAGCTCACATGCTGCTGCGTCAGCATCGTCATTTATGATGATATAGTCATAAAAGTCAGCCTCTGCATATTCCTGCCTTGCCCGGATAAGGCGTGCTTCAATAGCGCGCTCGGTCTCTGTACCTCTTGATTTAAGGCGTTTTTCAAGCTCTTCAAGAGACGGCGGAATTATAAATATCATAACAGCCTCGGGCATTTTTTCGTGCACCTGTCTTGCGCCCTGGACCTCGATATCGAGAATCACATTTAAGCCCTCATCAAGCTTCTGCTGAACATACTTTCTGGGTGTGCCGTAATGATTGGCAACATAGGTGGCGTGCTCAAGGAGCTCGTCGTTTTCAACCATTTTGTCAAAATCCTTGGGGTCTACGAAAAAATACTCCTTACCGTCTGTTTCACCCGGTCTTGGCTTTCTGGTGGTAACAGAAACCGAAAAACAACAGTCGTCGCGCTTAGCTGTGGCTTTGCCGATAACCGTGCTCTTCCCTGCTGCAGAAGGTCCTGACAAAACAAACAGTTTTCCTTTTTCCATATTATTACCAGCTTTCTAATATAATTTTAATTATCACTTTCAGTATCCGCTTCCTCAAGCCTTGCGGAAAGCGCCTCGGGCGTAAGGGCGGATAGTATAACGTTGCCGCTGTCTGTTACAATAACAGCTTTTGTGCTTCTGCCGAATGAGGCATCTATTAAAAGTCCCTTTTCGCGCACCTCCTGTACCATTCGTTTAATAGGCGCAGATTCGGGGCTTACAATGGATATCACATGCGCAGGAGATACAAAATTGGAAAAACCGATATTTAAAAGCTTCATACTGCGTTTGCCTTATTCTATATTCTGGATCTGCTCTCTGATCTTCTCAATCTCAGACTTGAGATCCACCACAATGTGCGCAACATCTGAATTCTGACATTTTGAGCCTATGGTATTTGATTCTCTGTTGAATTCCTGGATGAGGAAATCGATCTTTCTGCCTATAGGAGAGCCGGTGCTGAGCATGGTCTCAAGCTGGGCCATATGGCTTCTCAGGCGGACAGTCTCTTCATCAACTGCCACATGGTCTGCAAAAATTGCGACCTCCTGAATGAGTCTGCTCTCGTCTATCTGGGTATCGCTGAGAACCTCAAGCATTTTCTGCTCAAGCTTTTCGCGGTATTTTGCAACAGTTATTGGAGACGCCTCTTCTACCATGGACACAAGCTCACTTATAGCGGCAAGCTTTGAGAGAACATCGGCCTTGAGCTTCTCCCCTTCGCGAATTCGCATCTCGTCATAGTCATTAAGAGCCGATTCAAGAACGGCAATTATGCCCTCTGTAATAGCCTCGGCATCTACTTCATTTCGCTCAACGCTCAGTACATCAGGGAGCTTTGCTATGTTCATAACTGTTATGTCGTTTGAGAGTTTATACTCATCGGCAATGCCGTTTAAAGCGGCGAGATAGTTTTCCAGAAGGCTCTTATTAACCTTAACTGCTATATCGTCTACCTCTGATGCGCTTACGGTTACGAACACATCAACCTTGCCTCTGGTAATATGCTTTGCAACGGCAGACTTTATCGCCTCTTCAACGAACATAAAGTTTCTCGGAAGACGCACGGATGTCTCAAGATAGCGGTTATTTACGCTTTTAAGCTCAATGCTTACTTCAAATCCGGCCGCTTCTCCTTTGGCACTGCCGTAGCCTGTCATGCTTTTTATAAGGCCCATATTTTACTCCTTTATCCTTGTGATAACGTGAACTATACCTTTTTTGTTCTTCTGCGACTTAACGAGAATCACTGCCGAAACTGCAAGCAGCGCAAAGCCGCACAGAACCGAAATACCTTCTGAGGCTCCCAAAAGATAAGGAATAAGGAACCCGACAATGAGCATAAGCATGGGGAGCACATACACTAAAAATTCGGCTTTGAAGATAACTGAATTTTCACTCTCAAGTATGACCTTCTGACCGCGCTTTGCACCGACTTTATTTATAGCTTCGGTATGAAGCTCATTCTGATATATGCACGCCTCGCAATTGCCGCAGTTGCTGCCGCAGGCGGTACCGCGTATAACAGCAACTTCGGCCTTGCCATTGTTAAATGTATTCAATACAACAGCATCCTGTGTCATAATTATCCCTTCCTGATCTCGATATTAATTGTATAATCACCTACAGCGCCTACATCCGTGAAGCCGTCTACATAGATTTTAACTTCAGGATTGATATTGCCGGTAGTCGAGTCGTAATCGGTAAGGTCTGCAACTGCGCGGATATTGGCAGGATCTATATTAGCAAGATTCTCTTCCGTGCCGCGAAGGACCACATCAATGCTCTTGGTGAGAATCTCATAGGTATATCCTTCGGTCATGTTGATAACCTGAAGGTCTGAAACCGTGAATTCGTCGGTTGAAAGACCTATTATCTCAACGGTGACTTCAGCTTCGGTCTCGCCGGTAAGGCACTTGAGAGAGTTATCATATACTATCGGGAAGGTATAGGTGTTGGTCGTCTTGAAATCCGATGGGTCTATCGTGCCGATAGGAACATTATTCATTCCATCAAGAACAGCTGAATCGCCGGCAAGGGTTATAAACTCAGGCTCTATAGTTACTTTAATATTGCTTGATGTTATACCCGGAGTGTCGATAATATTAACATCGAGCTTCAGGCGTTTAGTCTCTAATATAGGCATTGTGGCAGTGATTATGTCGGATGAGAAGGTCAAGCCGTCGGTGCCCACTTCGTTGCCTTCGCTGTCCATAAGAGTAAAGCCCGTCTGCTCAACGCATGTTGTGCTTATGTTCTCTTCGCCGAATGAGACCCATGCATAGTCTATATCCTTAAGATAGGACTCAGGTCCGCTTACGGTTATAGTAGAAGGCTCAAATACCGGCGTTTCGGCTGTATACCCAAGGGCGGTGCTTCCGTCGAAGCTGCCTCGTACGGGAATAGTCTTCTCACTCACCTTTGAGACCATAAAGTTGACGGTCTCTGGGATTTTTCTTGTGATAAGAAGGTTTGATGTATCTGTGCCGTTGGGATAATTTATTGTGTATGAAAGCGATGCATAGGCCGCCTGGCTCAGCTTGCTCACATCTATCTGCGCTGTAATATCCGAGGCGCTCATGCCCGTAACGATTCTCCTGGGGCCTGTAACTTCTATATTTACAGTGCTGGTGCTGAGGTCCGTTACGACCATGCCCTTGCTGTCTTTAAGAACAGACTCACCTACAAGCTCAACTCTCACGCCTCTGAATGTCTGCTTGACCTCGTCATTTTCAGACGCTGTAACATAAACCCAGAGCGCCAGAGATATAACAAGTGAGACTATTATCCATAAAAGCCTGCTTTCGGTTATTTTTTTTGATGTTTTATTTGCTTGTCCCGTCATCAGTATCTCCCTTGAAGAGGCCTTTAATAAAGCCCATTACCGTTGTTGGTTTATTCTGTACATCGTCTGCTATAAGTTCATTCTGAAGGTCTGCAAGAAGCTCCTGCTCGCTGAGATGCCGCTTAAGGTTGCCTTCAATGGCCATTGAGATAGCCCCTGTCTCCTCAGAGACAATCACAACCACTGCATCAGTTACCTCGCTTAAGCCTATACCGGCTCTGTGGCGCATGCCGAGATCCTTTGAAAGATTGTTGCTCTTTGTAAGAGGCAATACGCAGCCTGCCGAGGCAAGGCGCCCGTCGCGGATGATAAGAGCGCCGTCGTGAAGAGGTGCCTTATTATAAAATATATTTTTAATAAGCTCTGCAGAAGCTTCGGCATCAAGAGGCGTGCCGGTAGCTACAATATCGTGCATCTTAAAGTTTCTTTCGAAAATTATAAGAGCACCGGTTTTGCTGCTGCTCATATCAACACATGCCTCAGTCACCTGTTCAAGTGCTGTTTCCAATGTGTATTTATCGCCTTTATCAGAGCGCAGCATGCCTGAGCCTATTCGCTCAAGAAGCCGTCTTAATTCCGGCTGGAAGAGTATAAGTACGGCAATAAGTCCCAGCTCAACAGCTTTGCGGAGTATGTAGTTGATCATGTTGAGATCAAGTAAATACGACGCAACAAACGCAGCCAGGAATATTACAAGTCCCTTTGCAAGGTTTGCAAAGTTTGTTCTGCGCACCAGAGTTATAACCTGATATATAAGATATGCAACAATAAGGATATCAAGTACATCGGTAAGATCCATGGAGCGAAGATAATTAAGATATCTTGAAAGAGCGCTTAAAATAACATCCATAAATTAAACCTCGAGTTTATCTAAAAGGACAACCGCGTGGGCTGCTATACCAAGACCCTCGCCTGTAAAGCCCAGTTTTTCCTCGGTTGTTGCCTTAACACTGATTTCGGAAATATCATTGCCTGTAATTTCGGCGATTCTTGCCCTCATAGAATCGATATATGGTGCAAGCTTCGGGCGCTGAGCAATGATGGTGCTGTCTATATTCCCAACTCTATACCCCTTGCTCTTTATAAGCTCAATGACTTTCTCAAGAAGTACGCAGCTGTCGGCTCCAAGATAAGCATCGTCATTATCAGGGAAAAGTTTGCCTATATCGCCAAGGGCTGCGGCGCCGAGAATTGCATCCATTATTGCATGCAGCAGCACGTCGGCATCGGAATGACCCAAAAGACCCTTTTCATACGCGATTTCAATGCCGCCAAGAATAAGTTTTCTATCTGATGTGAGCTTATGCACATCGTATCCGTGCCCTATTCTCATGCGTTATCTTTCCCTGACTTAATATATGACTCAGCAACGATTATATCTGAGGGCACAGTGAGCTTTATGTTGGTAGTCTCGCCCTCAACAAGCTTTATTTTAAAACCCAGAGCTGAAACTGCAGTAGCATCATCTGTAATGCCGTTATTTTTCTTAACTGCAGAGCTTAAAGCGCCCTTTATGATATCAGCTTTGAATACCTGCGGGGTCTGAATGCGAACTACCTGCTCTCTATCCACAAATCCGCCTATAAAGCCTGCTGAATCTTTAATGCGAAGAGTGTCGGTGCTGGCTATTGCAGGGACCGCCGCATTATATTCATCGGCCGTATTGATAAGGTCACGAATAAGCTTCCCGGTGACAAGCGGTCTTGCTGCATCGTGGATTGCGATTACTTTTGCTTTTTTATTAACCGAGGAAACGCCTGCAAGTGAAGACTCCATTCTCGTTGCCCCGCCTGCAATAACGCGTTTTACTTTATCAAGCTTATATTCAACGCACAGATCTGCTATCTGCTGGATTTTGTCCATCTGAGTAACAACGATTATCTCATTAACAAGACTTACATCCTGAAATGCCATTATTGAGCGGACAATAACAGGAATACCGTCGAGCATGAGAGTGGTTTTGTCTTCGCCCATTCTGGTTGAAGAACCTGCTGCCAGGACGACTGCCGAGCAGATGCCTTCGACTTCGCTTGATTTAGTGTTGAATAACTTCATCGCTTTCCTCCTTATATCTTTAACTGACGTTTTCTGTAAAAGTTCATCATACCATCCTGAAGATCATCAAGATGCATGAGCATCTTGCCGGCACCGTAGGCCGCGCAGGATATAGCATCATCAACAACGATTGTTCTTATGCCGGTGCTTCGCTCAATAAGCCTGTCTATGCCATAAATGAGGCTTCCGCCGCCCGACATGATTATGCCGTTTTTATCAAGGTCACCAACGAGCTGCGGAGGAGTCCGCTCCAGAACAAGATGCACTGTATCAAGGATTCTGTTCATCGGTTCAACGAAAGCTTCTATAAGCTCTGATGAGCTGATTTCAACTGTTTTTGGCAGACCGTTAACAAGGTTTCTGCCCTTTACCTCTTCTGAGCCTATATCCGGTCTTGTGATAACACCGCCTATGCTGCGCTTGAGCTCTTCAGCCGTTGATAAACCGATGAGAATATTATATTTATTTCTGATGTATTTAACTATTGCCTCATCAAAGGCTGATCCTGCAGTTTTGATAGACTCGCACTCAACAACTCCGCCAACACTTATAATGGCAACTTCTGTTGTGCCGCCGCCGATATCTATAACCATATGTCCGTCGGCCTTGGAGATATCAACGCCTGCGCCAAGGGCTGTTGCTACAGCCGTTTCAAGGAGATATACCTTTCTGGCACCGGCTTCAATGGCGGCATCTATCATTGCACGCTCTTCAACTCCCGTTATGCTGCTTGGAACGCAGGCAAGAAGGCAAGGTTTGAATAAGCTCAATGAGGTAACACGGTTTACAAGCTCTCTGAGCATATAAGCGGTAATCTCATAGTCTGAAATAACACCGTTATCTACAGGCTTTATTGCAATAATGTTTGCCGGAGTCCTTCCAAGCATTTTCTGAGCTTCCTGACCGACTTTTAATATCTTGCCGTTATATTTATCCACTGCAACTACAGTCGGTTCTCTGGCCACTATTCCCTTGCCCTGCTCAAAAAGCAGAGTGGAAGATGATCCCATATCAATGGCTATATCCTTCTCAAATACCTGCATAACTACTCCAATCAAATTTTAATCTTTTGCTCGTGCAGCAGTAAGTGTATACACCCCTGCAGCAGATGCTCCCAGAAGAACACCCGCGCACTCGCTCATGGTAGCGCCTGTTGTTACTATATCGTCTATTAATAATATCTTTTTTCCCCGGATAAATTCATCATTGCAGGAAACATATGCGCCTTTGATATTCTTTTCTCTGGCGCTGTAATTTCCCATGCCCGACTGCGCTCGGACATTCTTTTTCTTTATAAGAAGCCTTCTGCATTCAATTCCCGTCATTTTTGAGATCTCATCAGCTAAAAGCTTTGCCTGGTCATAGCCTCTAGAGCGAAGCCTTTTTCTGCTGAGCGGAACCCATGTAATTATATCCGGAGTTATATCAGAATACATAAGCTCAATATACATATATTTTGCAAACTTTTTGCAGTAAAAAGATTTGCCGCCGAATTTATATCTGTGAAGAGCATCTTTGACCTTGCCTTCGTAATAGAAAGGCGCAATGCTCATAATAATATTTTTAAATCTCTGCTTAGACTCATCCAACCTGAGAATTTTTATCTCTCTTTCGCATTCCGCGCAGATATCGTTTTTCTCGCCGTCTTTTAATAATTTATGGCAGAAAACGCACTTAGGAGGATAGATAAGGTCAAGAATCTTATTTATAATTTTCATTCGGCACTGCAGCTGAGCTGCTTGATTCTGTATTTAAGGAATGTGAAGCGTTTATTCTGCTTGCTGTTGTCTATCATCTTAACTGCAACGCTGTCGTCCCCTATGAGAATAAGAAGATTTTTAGCACGTGTAATGCCCGTATATAAAACTCCTCTGGTTAAAAGCATCTTCGAGCTGCCGCTCAGAACAAAAATTACGGCTTTAAATTCGCAGCCCTGCGATTTGTGCACCGTTATAGCCCAGGCATGCTCAAGATCTGATAAAAGCTCAAAGCCGTACTCAACTATCTTCCCGTCGAAGTTAATTATAAGGTTCTCGTTAGCGGCGTCAACTTTTGTAATGTAGCCTATATCGCCGTTAAAAATACCCATTCCGGATAGGGTACTGTCTGCAGTATGCCAGAAGATATCGTAGTTATTTCTAATCTGCATTACCCTGTCGCCTGTGCGGAATACGAAATCTCCGTATTTTTTCTCAGCCTTATCATCTGCCGGGGGATTTAGCGCCTCCTGCAGCTTTTTATTTAAAGCATAAGTTCCCGCATCGCCTTTTTTAGATGGCGAAAGGACCTGAATATCCTGAGGAGGAATATTCATCTTTTCAGGCAGCCTTTTTGCGCAAAGCTCCGCTGTTGTCTCAACCATAGCACCTGGAGCAAGTCTCTTCAATCTGAAGAAATCACCGCTGTTCCGGCTGAAATCAGGATACATGCCGTTATTTATAGCATGTGCATTTTTTACTATCGCGCTGTTTTCAGCCTGGCGGAAAATTGTGTGGAGAAATACCGTTTTTATAACGCCTGACTCTATTATCGATTTAAAACAGTTGCCCGGACCTACCGGCGGCAGCTGGTCTGCATCGCCTACTAATATTATTCTGCAGTCAAGCTCGGTTGCCTTCAGCATGGCATGCATCAGAAGAATGTCTATCATCGAGCACTCATCTACTATAAGTGCATCGCATTTAAGCTTGTTGTCTTCATTTCTTTCAAAAGCGACCTTCTCGCCGTCTTCTGAAGACCTGGCTTCAAGAAGCCTGTGGATAGTGAAAGCTTCTCTGCCGGTAACTTCCTGGATGCGCTTTGCAGCCCTGCCTGTCGGTGCTGCAAGGAGATATTTATATCCTATGCAGTCAAATAGCTCAAGCAAAGCCTTAATAGACGAACTTTTCCCTGTTCCCGGCCCGCCCGAGACCACAAGAATTTTATTTTCGAGCGCAAGTTTAAGGATGCTCTGCTGTGTTTCTGTATATTTGATGCCTGTCTCGGCTTCAATCTTATAAAGACAGGATCTGAAATCTATATTTGAATTAACAACAGATGCACTGCGGCATCTCATTGCAAGCTGCTCTGCAATCTCGGTTTCCGCCAGGTACATTTCAGGCAGATAGCAGGCTGTTACAGAGTTTATAGTTTCACTTATAAGCTCACCTGATACAATAAGCTCATCGATGCCCTCTTCAATAGAGGCTTCAGAAATGCCGATCATTTTTGCTGTTGCAGCTGCGAGCATAGCTCTGGGGATAAAGCAGTGCCCGTTTGAAGAATTATATTTCAGCTCAAAAATGACTGCCGCTTTGATTCTTTCTATAGAATCAAGGCTGAAGCCTATATTCAGAGCAAAGTTATCAGCCTCTTCAAACCTGCCGCCAATATGACCTGTTGCCAGTATATAAGGGTTAGAATTTACTATCTCTACTGAATCCTGTCCGTAAAATTTATATAATCTTACAGCCAGTATAGGTCTTATATTATAAGCGCACAAAAGCTCAAGAAGCCTTTTAACAACCGATATCTTTGAATATCTCTCTGAGAAAAGCTTTGCTTTAGAAGGCGTAATGCCGCTTATTCTTGAAAGCTCTTCTGGGCTTGTTTCAATTACCGCCAGCGCTTTATTGCCGAATTCATTAACTATTGCTAAAGCTGTTGCCGGACCTATACCTTTTATTATCCCGCTTGATAGAAAATCAAATATCTTATCAGAACTGTCGGGCAGTATAGAGCTGGTATAGTCTGATTTAAACTGCCTGCCATAGTCAGGGTGCTCTATCCAGCTGCCGTAGGAGATTATAGTCTCACCCGGAGCGGGCATCGGGATGCATCCGACAACGGTTTTTAATTCATCATTTTCATCCCGTACTTTGAGCACTGCATATCCAGTCTCTTCGTTAAGATATACAACGTTCTCAATTATTCCGGTAAATTCTTCAAGCTCCGCGTCCTGGCTCATTAATAACTCCAAATAATAATATTATAAAATATCCTTAAGATAATACCCCGTGTAGCTTTCTTTGCATTCAGCACACTCTTCGGGAGTTCCCGAAAATACAAGATTGCCGCCCTCATCTCCGCCTTCAGGACCGAGATCAATTATTGTGTCTGCAACCTTGATAACATCAAGGTCATGTTCAATAACTACTATCGTATTTCCAAGATCAACAAGCCTGTTGAAAATATCAAGCAGCCTATGAACATCAGCCATATGAAGCCCGGTAGTCGGCTCGTCAAGAATATAGAGCGTATTGCCGGTGGATTTCTTTGAAAGCTCGGTTGCAAGCTTTACTCTCTGGGCTTCGCCGCCCGATAAAGTAGTGCACGACTGACCGAGTTTTAAGTATCCAAGACCTACATCGTATAAAGTCTGTATCTTGTCAAGAATTTTGCTCTGGTTTGAAAAGAATGAGCAAGCCTCTTCTATTGTCATATCAAGGACATCCGCAATAGTCTTGCCCTTATATTTAACTTCAAGAGTCTCTCTATTATATCTTTTTCCGCCGCATACCTCGCATGGAATGTATACATCCGGCAGGAAATTCATCTCTACCTTGATAAGCCCGTCGCCCTGGCAGGTCTCGCAGCGCCCGCCTTTGATATTAAATGAAAATCGGCTCTGAGTATATCCTCGCAGCTTAGCCTCCTGCGTAGACGCAAAGAGGTCTCGTATATCGTTGAAAACGCCAGTGTATGTTGCAGGATTAGAGCGCGGAGTGCGCCCTATAGGGCTTTGATCAAAGCAGATTACTTTATCTATATTTTCAATGCCTTCAATTGTGCGGCATTTACCCGCTTTAGTCTTGGCTCTATTTTTTATCGCGGCTAAAGTATTATATAAAATGCCGTTTACAAGCGAACTTTTCCCGCTTCCCGAGACGCCGCAAACGCATATCATCTTTCCGAGCGGAAATGTTACATCTATATTTTTTAGATTATTTTCCGCAGCTCCGCGGACTGTAAGAAACTTTCCATTGCCCTTTCTTCTGGATGAGGGCACCGGAATGCGTTTCCTGCCGCTGAGATACTGCCCTGTAATAGACCTTTCGCAATTGCAAATATCTTCATAAGAGCCTGCACATACAAGCTCACCGCCGTATACCCCCGCACCGGGACCTATATCAACGATATAATCCGCATTGCGCATTGTCTCTTCGTCATGCTCAACAATAACAAGCGAGTTGCCAAGATCCTTCAAATTCCGAAGTGTATTTAAAAGCTTTCCGTTGTCTCTCTGGTGCAGCCCTATGCTCGGCTCATCAAGAATATATAATACGCCCATCAGCCCTGAGCCTATCTGAGTGGCCAGGCGAATTCGCTGGCTCTCTCCGCCTGAAAGAGTAACTGCATGGCGGGAAAGGTTCAGATATCCGAGTCCCACGGATATGAGGAAATTCAGTCTGGACTTTATTTCCTGAATGATCTGCTCGGAAATAAGCTGTTCTTTTTCACTCAGAACAAGATTGCTGATAAAGTTAAGCTCATCTATTATTGACATATCCGTGAAGTCAATAATATTTCTGCCATTAATAGTAACAGCCAGAGCCTCTTTTTTAAGTCTCTTCCCTTTGCATTCGGGGCATGGTATCTCGGCCATACTGTCTTCTATATCTGCTTTTACAGCCTGGCTCGTAGTTTCAGAATATCTTCTGTTCAGGTTATTTACAACGCCTTCAAAGCTTCTTTTTATAGTTCCGAAGCCGTCGCTTCTTTCATAATGAAGCTCAAGCTTTTCATCACCTGTACCATAAAGAATGGTCTGAACAGCCTCTTCCGGGATAGCTTTTATAGGGTCGGATAGTGAAAAGTTAAATTTATCAGCTATTGCGTCATAATACATAAGCGAGACGGAATCTTCTTTACAGTTTTTCCAGCCCGCTGCATTAATGCCGCCGTCAAGAATGCTCAGTTCTTTATCCGGAATAATAAGCTCAGGGTCGATAAGAAGCTGTGTGCCAAGTCCGCTGCATTTTTTGCAGGCACCGCGCGGATTGTTGAACGAAAAAAGTCTTGGCGAGAGCTCTTCAAGTGAAATACCGCAGTCATCGCACGAATAGTTTTGAGAAAATGTTAATATCTCACCGTCAGGGACTGTTTCTATAAATACAATTCCGCCCGCCATGGCAAGAGCAGTTTCGGTAGAGTCGGTAAGTCTTCTTATAATGCCGTCTTTTATAGAGAGTCTGTCGATGATTATCTCTATATTATGCTTTTTATTTTTATCTAAATTAATATCCTCGCTCAGATCATAGACCGTTCCGTCTATTTTTGCGCGGATATAGCCGTTTTTCTTGGCGTCTTCAAATACATTTCTGTGCTCGCCTTTTTTGCCTCTGATAACCGGCGCAAGTATCTGGAACTTTGTGCCTGCAGGCATTTCCATTATGCGATCTACTATCTGGTCGATACTCTGCTGTGAAATGACCTTACCGCATTTAGGGCAGTGAGGAACGCCGATTCTAGCCCATAAAAGGCGAAGATAATCGTATATTTCGGTAACTGTGCCGACTGTAGAGCGCGGGTTTTTTGATGTGGTCTTCTGGTCAATTGATATTGCAGGAGAGAGTCCTTCGATATAGTCTACATCAGGCTTATCCATCTGCCCCAGAAACATGCGTGCATATGAGCTTAAGCTCTCTATATATCTTCTCTGCCCTTCGGCATAAAGAGTGTCAAAAGCCAGCGAGCTCTTGCCGCTCCCCGACAAGCCAGTGACTACTACGATCTTATTTCTGGGTATAGTTACATCTATATTTTTTAAATTATTGGCTCTTGCGCCTTTAATTACTATCTTATCAAGCATTAAATGTCTCCATTTTGATTATTTAGTTATTATATAATAT
>R14__coassemble_315_pt1 | contig 37771 bp, 36 predicted proteins | sample R14__metabat2_low_PE_022 | metagenome-assembled genome bin R14 | reverse complement strand
ATGCAACCTTGTGCTGGAATATCTTTATGACAGATTCGTTGTATACAAAAACAGCATCGATACTAACGAAGCCGCAAAGAAAAAACAGGAGAAAGAAGATAAGGACGCACAATAATTACTGACTTAAAGCAATAAAAATAGAACTGAATCTGCATGATATGTGAAAAAATAACAAAAAAGTGTTGACATAATTATTTATATATATTACAATACGATTACAATTTCCTGAAAGAAGGTAATTTAATATGACATGCAGTTTCTGTGGAAGCTCTCTTGATGATAATGAGGTCGAATGCCCGTATTGCGGACATAAAGTAGCAAGTTCGCTTTCTGACGAGATGGAGGCAAGGTTTGCATCCCGACCTGAAATAGATGATGATGACGAACTTGATGAAGACGATGAACCTGTTGGTGTATCTAGTGCATCACGGAAGAAGGTTTCAATTCCAAAGCCTAAAATAAATGTTAATCGCTCTTCTTCCTCAAGGTCATCTTCTGCACCTTCGCGCTCTTCCGGCTCTTCTGTAAAAGCTAACCCTGCTATTATCAGCTTTGCGCTTTCTGCGCTTTGTCTGCTTCTTAGCCTTATCACTCTCATCTCGGTCGGCAGTGTCAAGAGCCAGGTCAAAGACATGTATCAGGACATGCTGAGCCAGTTTTATCAGATGCAGAGCAACAACTCTCAGCTCTCTTCCCAGGTTGAGTCTCTTAACACTCAGGTGGCTGGTGTAGGCCAGACAATCACCACAACTCAGACAAGTAATCTCATTACTATTACCAAGCAGCCTGAATCTGTTGAAACAACTATCGGCAGAACAGACAGTGCTCTTATCTTCTCTGTTGAAGCTGAAGGCAATGTTGCATCTATATCCTGGCAGAAGTATGACGAAACTTCCGGCGAGTGGGTGAATGTTGTATTTGATGTAGATACCAGCATGAACGACAGATACGGCATCAAGCTTTATGATGACCATTATAATGGCAAAACTTATCTGTATGCATTTGGACTTACTGCAGAAGCAGCCGGTTCATACAGATGCGTGATGTATGACTCATACAACACTCCGGCAATTTCCGATACTGTTAAGCTTGACTTCAAAACGGTTTCTGTCGGTGCATAAAATCTGATTTAAATTAATAATAAAAATGATCTCCTCAACTTGCGGGAGATCATTTTTTATGCATATTCAATTAAAATCCGCGGCCGCCGCCTCCATGCATATGGCCGGATGAACTGAAGTGAACTGAGCTTCCTCCGCCCATTCCGGGACCGCCTCTTGGGGAAGAAGATGTGGCTTTGGGGATTGGAACTCTGCTCATTGTCTTATTGATAAAGCTGTCATTTCTATAATTTAAGCGGAAGCTGTTTGAAAGAATATAATCAGATGCATCGGCTTTATAATTAACTGTCTGCATCTCTTTCTTTTTCTTTCTAAGCGGGAGACCTGCAAGAAGAAGTCCAAGACCGCCGTCTGCAGCAGCGGCGATAGGCGCAATGCTTGCAGTGCGGGTGTTGTTTGTATCATAAGCCATGCCGGTGGTTGTATATTCTTTAAAATAATCCCTGCAGCAGTTAATGAATTTCTGAGCGGCAGAATAATAATTTCCGCTTTGCATAGAAGGAATAATTTCATCGAAAATATTATCTATTCCGTAATCCGTAATCATGTTTATTGCATTGCCTGCTGTGGATATATAAGTCTGCCGGTCCTGAACAGCTATAAGAAGTATAACTCCGTCTTCAGTGTTTCCATAACCGTAGCGGTTTTGGTCGTAAAGCTCGTCGGTATATTCAACTATATCTTTTCCATATGTGCTGGGAACCAGAACAACAAGCACATCGCACGCATAGTCATTACTTACTTTGTCGGCAAGGGTTTCCAGAGCAGAAATTTCGGAACTTGTAAGTGTGTCGGTATAATCTGTAATTTTGGGGAGATTATTCTGATATGCAAAGGAGTTTACAGGGATAGCCAACATTACCAGCATAACAAGCAGAATTGCTAAACTAATACGTTTTTTCATATCTGCCCCTCCTATATAAGCTGCAGCAGATAGCTGAGTCCGAATAGGGCTGCACCTATGCCGGCAGCATAGAGAAGTCTGTATTTCCAGTATATTCCTTTATCTATGGGAAGATTACCGACGAATTTTCCTGTCTGTCCGTTCATAGCAAAAAGATATTGTTTCCCTCTCCACGATGTGCTTAGTATCCACACCGGCAGGAATGCATATTTTACACGGATATTTTTAAAAGCAACATTCTCGGAAGAACGGCTCGATGAATCGTATCCGGAGACGGTCCCGTCAATTTTATCGAGGATGCTTGCACGTATTCTTTCTTTGATGCGCTCTAAAGCGTTTTCGGATGAGACGTCATATCTGTCGGCAAAATAACCGGAGAGATAAGCTGTTTTGAAGTCGGTAAGCTCTGAATAATCAAAAGCTTCAATCGATTCAGTGAGTTCATCGGCAATACTCTCTGACGCATCCGCAGGAACATTGGAAAAGCCCATGGAGCCGTTTCTGCCGAGCATAAAGTGACTTGTCTCGGTGTAGTTATAGTCTCTGTCACTCCACATACGGACTTTTGTGGCTTTATAACGCACATCAGCCTGCGTTTCAATATCGTAGAGCCAGTAGGGAACATATAAGCCCTTAATCTCATCAAGATGGTTTTCGTTTGAAAATACTTTAGGTAGAAGAGCTTTTCCATGCAGGTGGTTTTTCAGAGCTTCTTTTGCCTGCTCTTTGTTTAACTTAAAAGGAATTATGCAGTCGGGCTTAAGTTCGCCGGCAAGTCTGCCGATTAAAATTATATTATTATTGCAGTATGGACAGCTGGTGGACGCGGTTGTTGCATCTGCAATTATTTCCGCGCCGCATGAATTGCAGCGGTAAATGCCAAACTGCTCGGATTCAGTGCTGCTCCAGGTAGAGGAAGGCATATCAACATTAACAGAGTGATTATCATTCAGGGAATCGTCTTTTGATAAAAACAGTTCCGGATCAAAGAGACTGTCGCAGTATGAGCATTTAAGCTTCTGGCTTGCGCTGTCGAATTCCAGCGTTCCGCCGCAGCTGGGGCATTTATAATCTATCAGACCCGCCATTTGAAAGATCCTCCAAAGTTATATTGTTTATATTATATATCAAATGAGTAAATTATAAAATATAAAAATTGAACAGACCGTAAAAGATACTAAAACCCGGTAAAATTATTGAAAAAATAGCTTTAGTAGAATATAATATAAAAAATAAATAAAAGGAGATCTACTATGGGCCTTATAAATGCAGCTTTAAGCACGGCCGCAAGTACACTTGCTGACCAATGGAAAGAATATTTTTATTGTGAGTCATTACCTGCAGATACTCTCGTTGTTAAAGGACGTAAGCGTGTTTCGGGTTTATCAGCAAATCGCGGTAGCGACAATATCATTTCAGACGGTTCTGTAATTGCAATTGCAGACGGACAGTGCATGATGATTGTTGAACAGGGCAAGGTAGTTGATATATGCGCAGAACCGGGCGAATATATTTATGATATGTCCTCAGAGCCTTCCTTGTTTACAGGCGATCTGGCATCAAATATCTATAAAGTATTCGAGCAGCTTGGAAAGCGTTTTACATTCGGCGGACAGGCTGCATCAGATCAGAGAGTCTATTTCTTTAATACAAAAGAGATAACAGGCAATAAATACGGCACTCCAAACGCAGTTCCTTTCAGAGTGGTTGATTCAAATGTCGGTATTGATATAGACATCGGCATCCGCTGCTTTGGCGAATACAGCTACAAGATAGTAAACCCGATTCTTTTCTACACAAATATCTGCGGCAATGTCAGCAGCGAATTCAAGCGCTCTGATATCGACGCTCAGCTTAAATCCGAACTGCTTACTGCTCTGCAGCCTGCTTTTGCAAAGCTTTCAGAACAGGGGATCCGCTATTCAGCGCTTCCTGCTCATACCATGGAAATGGCAGATGCTCTTAATGATGTTCTCTCATCAAAGTGGGCAGAGCTGCGCGGTATAGACATTGTTTCTTTCGGTATCTCCAGCGTTACAGCAAATGAAGAAGATGAAAAGATGCTCAAGGATCTTCAGAAGAATGCCGCGTTGAAGGATCCTACTATGGCAGCCGCTCACCTTGTTGGAGCACAGGCAGAAGCTATGAAAAATGCAGCTTCTAATGCAAATGGTGCAGTTAATGGCTTTATGGGCATGAATATGGCTTCTTCTGCAGGCGGAATGAATGCTGCAGACCTTTATTCCATGGGCGCATCTAAACCTCAGGCATCTTCTGCGAGCGGCTGGTTCTGCCCTGATTGCGGAACAAACAATACAGGCAATTTCTGCACGCAGTGCGGCGCAAAAAAGCCTTCTGACGAATGGCAGTGCACCTGCGGGTCCGTGAATAAAGGCAATTTCTGCCCTAACTGCGGAGCAAAGAAACCATAAGAGAATTCATATATGTTTGGAATAACTATTAAAGAAGCCGCTGCATTATGCAACGGCTCTCTTAAAAATGCAAACGGCGTTTTAGAAAATGCTGAAATAAAACGCGTTGTTATCGACAGCCGAAAGGCTCAAAGCGGCGACATTTTTGCGGCATATAAGGGCGATAAGGTTGACGGACATAACTATATCGCCGCAGCTTTTGCCAATGGAGCAAGCTGCGCCCTGGCAGAATATGTACCGGATGGCGTAAACGGACCTGTAATATGTGTAAATGATGTGCAGACGGCGCTTGAGGATATAGTTTCTGCATTCAGACAGCAAATAGATATACCTGTTGTTGGAATTACCGGAAGCGTTGGCAAAACAACTGCAAAAGAAATGGTCTCTTCTGTATTATCTCAGCATTTTAATGTACATAAGACTGCAGGAAATTTAAATAATACTATCGGCGTGCCGATTTCAGTATCTGAAATCAATAAAGAGCATGAGGCTGCTATTATTGAGATGGGCATTAATCATTTTGGTGAAATGACACATCTTGCTAAAGTCGCCCTGCCTGATATAATGCTCTATACTGTTATAGGTCATGCGCATCTTGAATTCCTTCAGGATCTGGTCGGAGTGCTCAGAGCAAAAACCGAAGTTCTTGATTATATATCGCCTGATGCAACGGTTATTATTAACGGCGATGACCCTATGCAGCGCACTATTAATTGTCGTCAGAAACTGTTTAGCTACGGCATAAATACGGACTGCGATGTAAAGGCATATAATATAAAAAGCAGCACACTGCATATAAGCTGCAATATAAAATATGGCGCGAGAGATATAGAGGTTACTATTCCGTCATTTGGCATGCATATGGTATATGCTGCACTTGAAGGAGCTGCAGTTGGTTTCTGCCTGGGTCTTTCAGACGACGAAATCAGCGCAGGTATAGCTTCATTTAAGAATATAGGCAGGCGGCAGGCACTTATCGATGCAGGCTTTATTAAGGTGATAGATGACTGCTATAATGCCAATCCAGACTCTATGAAGTCATCAATAGACTCTCTTGCTCAGTTTGACGGCAGAAGAATATGTGTGCTCGGCGATATGCGAGAGCTAGGCAATAATTCACCGGAAATGCATTATGATATAGGCAAATATGCCATAGAGAAGGGGATAGATTATATCCTGGGTTCCGGTGAATATACAAAAGAGACCTGCAATGCTGCAGGGGATAAAGGGTTCTATTTTGACTCAACAGCTGAACTTATGGAGTATCTTAAGCATTTTATCAAAAAGAATGATACGGTGCTTGTAAAGGCCTCTCTCGGCTCAAATTTTGCACCTGTTTCCGAATTTCTTAAAGGACTCAAGGAAGAGAGCATATTATGAGAAGAAGACGTCATACCGTTGGCGGAATAATAGGAATAATAATTGCCGGTGCTTTTGCGATTGCCGGGATGATCTTTCTGGGAATACTGGTTTCAAGAATGTATACCATCTATAAAGATTCCGGGCAGACTATATCAGGTCTTATGGATATGCCTGTCGCAACGGCAAGTCCCAGCCCTGAGGTAACCCCCGCGGAAGAAGACCTGATTGCAGAGGAAGACGAAGAAGAGGATGATGTATCAGCAGAAGATGAGAGTCAACCGTCAGAAACGCCTGAGAGCGTTGTTTCTTCTCAGCATAATACGGAAATTAATACTATATTTTCCAGGGAAAATGCTAACAGAGCCGCTATTGTTTCACTTACAAACTATTTTGCAAGTGATATTTATGACGGCAAAGGCGAGCTTGATTATGGGGCTATTCACTCATATGCCGACACATCCGGTGAAACAAACAAATACCTTATCTACGATAACGATACCGGTATATGGACAGCCAAGAGCGAAAATCAGTGGCATGTTGATGCTCTGCAATTAAATTTTGCCAGCGGAATGTATCTGGTTGTATCGTTGGATGTTTTATATGATGCCGAAAATGATCTGTATATTATCTCAAATATAGTAGATGATGATTCAGAATCGTCAGCTCATGTTGATTTTGCATCCGGAAGCGCATTTTATTATGTTCAGCCATATATGATAGAAGGCGAGCGCTGGGCCTGATAATCTGATTTATTCCATACATCACACCTGATATTTAATAATCGGGTGTGATGTATAAAATAATTCTTGCAAAATGCATACTAATATGCTAATATATTTCAGCTGAAACAAAGCATCCGGGTGTAGCGCAGTTGGTAGCGTGCTTGAATGGGGTTCAAGAGGCCGGAAGTTCGAATCTTCTCACTCGGACCATGAAAAAACCACTTCTTCGGAAGTGGTTTTTTAATAGTTATACCGCGTATTTTAGTTGAAGCTATATGAATTCACCTCCGATTATTAGACTTTTAATATACAAACTTGGTACAAGCAACAAACACATTGACAAAACAAATTGAATGTAGTACTATGTACTACGAAAAGGAGCTGATATTATGGCATTTTCTATTAGACTTACCACAGAAGAAAAAATGTTAGCTGATAGTTACGCAAAGCTACATTCTCTTTCTCTAGGAGAAGCTTTTAAGAGAGCACTGTTTGAAAAAATTGAAGATGAATATGATATTACTGTTGCCAGTGAAGCATATAAAGAATATTTAAACAGCGGGAAGAAAAGCAGACCGGTTTCTGAGTTGTGGGATGAGTGCGGTTTATGAGTTACAGCATAGAAACTACCTCGCGATTTGATAAAGAATTCAAGAAGCTTGACAAGTACACGCAGCTTATGATAAAAGCATGGATTGACAAAAATCTTGATGGTTGTGAAAATACGCGTATACACGGGAAAGAACTTACGGCAAATCTCAGTGGTCAATGGCGATATCGAATAGGCGATTATCGTCTTATCTGTCAGATTGAAGATGATAGGCTTGTGATACTTGCACTGAGTGTTGGTCATCGCAGAGAAGTATACGATAAAATATAGGTGACCAAGTAATCTTTTAGCTGCTTCTGAGTAGAGGTGACTTCCTTATTTACATTTTGAAGGGACTTTAAAAGTCCTGTGGTATCTCCGCCTATCTCAACGGTTATACCGCGTATTTTAGTTGAAGCTATATGAGTTCACATCCGATTTTGTAAGGAATAATACTTTTCATGATCATTGGATTTTTCAGTGTACATATCGTACACCATTCCAATGGTCATGTTTTTTAGAGCCTCATCCGACAACGTTTTACAGCCTAATTTTATGTTAAAAATCCATAAGTGCCGATTTTGCGTATAGTATTAGCAAAATCGGCACTTAACATATTACTACCAGTTCTGAGCAAAGAGACCGCCGGCGCCGCCGGTGTGGATGAAGAGCACATTGTCTTCAGGCTTAAAGAGTCCCTCACGGGCTTTTCTTATAAGCCCTGCGAATGCTTTGCCGGTATAGCAGGTATCGAGTACGATGCCTTCTTTTTGAATCATCATTTCTATAGCTGCATTGCCTTCTTCAGAGGGGATAGAATAGCCTTCTCCGCACATATCTATATATTCGGCAGCGGGAATATCAAGTTCTTCACATCCAAGGAGCTTCTTTGCCCCTTCGATTATTTCAGGCACTATCTCTTCAAACGGGTCGGTATCTACCTTAGAGCATATCACTTTCACGTCAGGCAGGTAGAGCTTTGCTCCAAGGATAGTTCCGGCACAGGTACCGCCTGAGCCGCATGCTGAAACCAGATAATCAAAATGGACGCCGGATTCTGCTATTTCTTTCATGCAGTCAACATAGCCCAAAGCGCCAAGCGCATTTGAGCCTCCGCACGGGATTTTATAGACTTTTCTGCCGAGTTTTTCGGCAATGCGGTCCATTTCGGCATAGATATCATCATAGCTGTCTGTATCAACATAGATGACCTCAACACCCATAAGGTGGTTTAAGATCTGATTTCCTTTGCGTTCGGTTATGCCTCTTTTCTTAAGAACAAGAATACAGTCCATTCCAAGCTTCAGTGCGCAGGCAGCAGTTAAGCTGGCATGGTTGCTCTGAGCCTGTCCGGTAGTCATCACAAGGTCATAGCCTTTTTCCTTTGCGTCGGCTAAAAGATACTGGAGCTTTCTTACCTTATTGCCGCCGAGCAGAATGCCGCACAGGTCATCTCTCTTTATCCAAACATTTGTGCCGAGCTCTTTGCTGATGTTTTCCAGCTTATACATTGGAGTGGGGTACAGTCCTAAATTTATCTTATTCATAATGATTCTCCCAATATTATTCCGATTAAGAATGTATCTGAATTTTATATTAAATACTATTGAAAATCAATCGAATGTTTAATTGCAGGCATTGCTTTTCTGGCGAAATCAGGTATAATGCTATTTGGTGAAAATTGGGATTTTATTAATTCTAACTATTTGGAGGAATAGCGTGAATATATCAAATGTTATCTCGCTGCTTGGTGGAGTAGCATTATTCCTGTTCGGTATGAACCTTATGGGCGATGGTCTCAAAAAGGTTGCCGGTAATAAAATGGAGCTGGTGCTCTATAGGCTCTCCAGCACTTCATTAAAAGGAATTCTTTTAGGCACTGCAGTAACCTGCATAATTCAGTCATCATCTGCAACGTCAGTTATGGTAGTAGGCTTTGTAAACTCTGCCATGATGAACCTTTCTCAGGCTATAAGCGTAATTATGGGTTCAATTCTTGGTACAAGTATTACAGGCTGGATTATAGCGCTCTCCGAGCTTGGAACAGGTGCTTCAGGCTGGACAAGCCTTTTCTCCACAGCTTCTTTAACAGGTATTATTGCAGTAGTCGGCATTATAATCAGAATGCGTGCCAAGACCCAGGCAAAGAAGCACTTAAGCGGCATTCTTCTTGGCTTTGCGGTTTTGATGTATGGCATTTCTTCTATGGGCACAGCGGTTGCACCGCTTAAAGAGAGCGAAGCATTCGTATCTTTAATGACGCATTTTTCAAATCCTATTCTCGGCATTCTTGCCGGTGCTGTTATAACCGCAATCCTGCAAAGCGCATCATCTGCAGTCGGCCTTCTTCAGACGTTGGCAATTACAGGAGCGATAGACTTTTCCATCGGTTTTCCGATACTTCTTGGTATGAATATAGGCGCGGCTGTTCCTGTTTTAATATCATCCGTGGGAGCAAAGACGGAAGCCAAGAGAGCCGCATTTTCATATCTTTTGATAAGCCTTTTCGGTTCATTAGCAGTAGCAATTATATATTATGCAATCAGACTTTTCACTGTTATTCCTTTTGAAAATACCGTCCTTGATGCGGTATCAATTGCACTTGTAAATACTGTTTTCAGATTTATCTCTATAGTGATTCTTTATCCGTTTATTAAATCTATGGAAAAGCTTTTGGCTAAACTTATTCCTGATAAAAACTCCGGCGAAGAGAATAACATTATCCAGCTTGAAGACCGCTTTCTTGATAACCCTGCAGTTGCACTTGAAAACTGCAAGGAAGCTATCAAGTCAATGGCAGATATAACGAGTAAAAATATCCATAGAGCAAATTCGCTTATATTTAATTATAAAGAATCTGAATTTGATAAAATAGAAGCGGGAGAAGACGCAATCGACCGCTACGAAGATAAACTCGGGGCATATCTGATGAAGATTACTTCCCATACACTTGTTGACAAAGAGTCAGCAGCTGTTTCTAAATACCTTCGTTCAATAACAGATCTTGAGCGTCTTGGCGACCACTCCTGCAATATTGCAGAGTGCGCAAAAGAAATTTACGAGAAAAAAATAGAATTTTCTCCTGAAGGACGCAAAGAGCTGGAGACACTTATTAAAGCATGCCAGGATGTCCTTAAAATGGCCCTTGATTCGTTCTTTGATGATGATTTGGAAGAGGCCAACAAGGTTGAACCGCTTGAAGAGCTTATTGATAATCTCTGCAAACTTATGAAGAGCAATCATATTGAAAGACTCAGAAAAGGAGTCTGCACTATAGAAAACGGTTTCGTATTCAATGACCTTCTTAATAACTTTGAAAGAATTTCCGACCATTCCTCAAATATTGCCCTTTCAGTAATCGAATTCTGCTCCAATGAAGATTACACCCCGCATTTATATATTGAAAATCTTAAGATTAATAATAATTCATTTGAAGCTATGTACGATAAATATGCTAAGAAATACAGCATTACCGAAGAGGCGAGTGAATAATGGATGTAGGAACTGCTTTTAAGGCAAGACAGATGTGGAGCACCTTCAAGAAGGATCACCCTAAATTTACTGCTTTTCTATCAGCTGCTGCGGGCAGAAAACTCAGCACGGGTTCAATAATTACTGTTGAAATAAAATATCCTGAAGGCACATCAGTAAAGACAAACTTTAAGGTAAATGAAAATGATGAGGAGCTTTTCAGGTTCGCCGGGGAAGTGCTTTCCCAATAAAGTTTTAGAGGATTTGTAATGAAAATAGTTGTTCTTGGCGGTGGAATCAGCACAGAGCGCCATGTTGCGCTGGTAACTTCCACATCAGTGTGCAAAGCGCTGCGTTCACTTGGGCATCAGGCAATATTTGTAGATATGTTTCTGGGCCTTGAAAATTATGAAGGCAAGCTGGAAGACGCTTTCAATTCCGAAGACGGATTCTGCGGCAATGTTGCAATTGAACATTCAGCCCCTGATCTTGAAAAAGTAAAAAAGTCCAGAAAATTTCAATCTGAATCCAGACTAGGCAAAAATGTTCTTGAGATATGTGCCCTTGCAGACTGCGTATTTCTTGGACTCCATGGTGAAGACGGAGAAGACGGGAAAATTCAGGCAGCTTTAGACCTGCTTGGAATTCCTTATACCGGTTCAGGTCCGCTGCCAAGTGCTATGGCCATGGATAAAGCAACAGGAAAGATAATTATGGAGCATGCGGGTATTCCAACTCCTGCATGGAAGGAATACGTATATTCTAAAGAGGATATTCCTGCAATGCTTGAAGAGATTCCGCTTCCGTGCGCTGTTAAAGCGGTCACAGGAGGGTCATCAATCGGAGTTACTCTTCCTGAAACAGTTGAAGAACTTGAAGAGGCTCTTGAAAATACACTTCAGTACGGTAAAAGAATAGTTGTTGAAGAAAAGATTTTCGGCAGAGAGTTTACAGTGCCTGTACTGGATGACAAGGCTTTAAGCCCAATAGAAATTGTTCCCCCCGAAAGCGGCAAGTTTGACTATATTGCCAAATATCAGAGCGGCAATGAAGGCGCCCGTGAAATCTGCCCTGCGCAGATAACCGCAGAAGAAAAAGACCTGCTCTGCTCTCTGGCATTAAAGTTCCATAAAGCACTGGGCCTTGAGGTATATTCAAGAACTGACTTTATCCTGGATAAAAACGGCAAAGCCTGGTGTCTTGAGGTTAATACTCTTCCCGGAATGACTCCAAACAGCCTTATTCCTAAAGCTGCAAAGCTTGAAGGCTTAAGCTATCCTGAATTATGCGAAAAAATTGTAGAACTTTCATTAAAAAAGAAGAAACATTAAATATATTAACAGTTTATTGATTTTTTCTGTTTTTCATATGCTAAAATCATTTCATTAATAAAATAAGATTTGAAGTGGTGAATTTTATAATGAAAGAACGTATCGCAAAATTCATGACGGGCAGAAACGGCAATGACCAGCTAAACATGTTCCTGTTTGGCTGCTGTGTATTTTTCCTGCTTATCGGAGCATTCTTCAAAAGTCTAAGATCAATTGCTGACACAATTGGTCTTGCTGTTCTTATCTACATTTATTTCAGAATGTTTTCCAAGAATGTTTATAAGAGAAGCGATGAAAATAACAGATATCTTCGAGCAAGATTCAACCTCTTCGGATATCTCAAAGCAATCAAAGAGAGATGGGTACAGCGCAAGGATTATAAATTCTTTACATGTCCTTCATGTAAAGCAGTTCTCAGAGTTCCCAAGGGCCATGGCAAGATAAAAATCGTATGTCGTAAATGCGGCAATTCCTTTATTGGAAAGTCATAAATGTTCGGTTTTCTGGTAGCTTCTGTCCCTGAACTTACAGAAGAGGAATATCTGCGCTACAGATCGTGCTACTGCGGGCTATGCCTTAGCATTAAAGAGCGCTACGGGCAGATAGCCCGATTAACATTAAATTATGATATGACTTTTCTTATCATTCTCCTTGAATCGCTTTATGAACCGCAGATATCCGGTGATAAATTCAGATGTGCTGTTCATCCTAAAGAAGATAGAGAATGGCAGAGAAGCATATTCAGCGACTATGCTGCTGATATGACGGTTGCTTTGAGTTATCTTAAGTGCCTTGATGACTGGCATGATAACGGCAGCCTTATTTCTCTTTCCGAGGCTCAGGCTTTAAAGAGCGCGTATAATAAAATTTCCGCTCTGTATCCGCGGCAGTGCAGCGCAATGACTGACTCTTTATCTGCACTTACCCAATTGGAACAATCGTCAATTGAAGACCCTGATAAAGCTGCTGCCTGCTTTGGCCAACTTATGGGCAGTTTATTCATATATTATCCTGACGACAGATGGAGTGAAGCCCTTTATTCTCTAGGCGATTCACTTGGCAGGCTTATTTATCTTATGGATGCCTGCATTGATCTTGACAGCGATGCAGTTAAAAATAACTATAATCCGTTCAGAAAATATTATGGTCTCGATAACTATGAAAGGTTTTCAGATATACTAAAATTATTTATGGCGGATGTTATATCAAGCTTCAATTATCTGCCGATAGTAGAGGATTCTATACTTTTAAAAAATATTTTATGCTCCGGCGTATGGCAGCAGTTCAATAAGAAATTTAAGAAAAACTGAGAGAATTATTATGGATCCATATAAGGTTCTTGGAGTATCTCCCGATGCCTCTGAAGAAGAAATAAAAAAAGCATACAGGGCGCTTACAAAGAAATACCATCCCGATCTTAATCCCGGAGACGAGGAAGCTGCTAAAAAAATGAGCGAGATCAACTCCGCTTATGATATGATCCAGAAAGGGTATACACAGTCTAATAACTATAATTCTTATGGTTCAAGCGCTTATGGCAACCCGGGAAGTTCCTATGCAAACGGCTATGGATACGGCGGTTATAACGGATTCGGCGGTTTCGGCGGCTGGGGCTCGGGCGCTTATCAGAGTGCTCAGCAGCAGAATACAGAGCGTAATGAATATAGTGCCGCAAAAAATTATATAAGAAACGGCATGTATAAAGAGGCTCTGAATGCTCTGGACCAGGTCCCGGTATCTGAGCGCGACGGCAAATGGTATTATCTCAACGCAGGTGCCAACATGTATATGGGCAATAAGGTCGCAGCTATTGAAGCTGCTAAAAAGGCATGCGAGATAGAACCCGATAACGAAGACTACCGTGCTCTGCTTGAAAGAATACAGGGCGGATCAAATTATTATGATTCATATGTAACCAATTTTAATTCCGGTCTAAGTACAGACAGACTTTGTCTCACACTATGTGCACTTAATGCCTGCATGGGCCCAATGTGCGGATATAGATTTATTTGCTGTTAGATTGCACATTTTTAAGAGAGATATATGAGACTGGATAAATTTCTTTCTGATCTGGGGATAGCCTCCAGAAAAGAGCTTAAGCAGATTATAAAGAGCGGCAGAGTTAGCGTTAATGGCAGCTCTGCCTGCACTCCCGATATGCAGGTCAATGAAATTTCAGATATGATTATGTTTGACGGAATTGAGCTCAGATGGGCCAGATTCCGTTATTTTGCGATGGATAAGCCCAAGGGAGTATTAACCGCTTCTACAGACAAAAAGCAGCAAACCGTTCTTGATATTATTCCGGATGAGATTAAAAAGATCGGGCTTTTCCCTGTAGGGCGTCTTGACAAAGATACAACAGGTCTTCTTCTGCTCACAAATGATGGAGATTATGCGCATAGAGTAATTTCTCCAAAGCATGAAATAGAAAAGCGATACCTCGCCTTAACAGAAGGCAATATCACAGATGAAGATGTGATCGCTTTTAAAAACGGAATTGTTCTGCGCGACGGGCTAAAGTGCCTTCCGGCAAAGCTTGAACCGTTAAGTGAAAACAAATGCCTTGTAACCGTTATGGAAGGGAAGTATCATCAGGTCAAAAGAATGCTCGCAAGTGTTGGAAAACCTGTTGTTGAGCTGAGAAGATTGTCAATTGGAGACCTTTATTTAGATGCTCTGATGCTTTCTGAGGGGATAGTTGAATTAACTCCTGAACAGGCGGCATCAGTGCTTACAGCAAAATAGTCAAAAAGAACATGTTTTAAAAGCTCGTTTTTGAGCAAAATGGAAATTGTTTTGTTAAAATTCACAAAAATCTAATCAGTTTTCTATTGAAAATTACAAAAAAGTAATGTATTATATCCTGGTATTTTATTAAAGAAGTATATAATTTGCCAAACGGGAGGCATTACTTTATGGCCGGGAAAATTTTTCAGGGTGTTGTTAATCAGTTAAAGGACACATTAGATAGAAACTTTGGCGTTCTCGACGACCGCGGATTTATTATTGCTAGCAGCAATCTTGTTGCTATAGGCACAAGAATCGACGATTTCAGCAGACTCGACTTTAAATCCATGGATACTGTTGAGTGCATAGGCGGTCGTTCATTCCGTCCTCTCGGGTCAGGCATTTCAGGCTATGACTATGTTACCTATGTTGACGGCGACGACGATGTATCAAAAGCACTGTGCTCTGTGCTCAATGTTGCATTTATTGAATCAAAGCAGGGCTATGATGAGAAGCACAATAAGGCTTCTTTCATTAAAAACATTATTTCAGACAATATCCTCCCGGGTGATGTTTATGTCCGTGCAAAAGAACTGCACTTCGTTACTGATGACCCTAGAATAGTTATCCTTGCAAAGCTCGAAAATAATCCCGAAGCTGTAGCAGGCGAGTGCATTGCAAGACTTTTCCCTGACCGACAGAATGACTTCGTTATCAACATCAACGAAGAAGACATAGTCATTGTTAAAAAGCTTTCTACCGACGAAAATATCGATGAGGCCTTTGAAGCTGCTGAAATGGTGCAGAAGAGACTCAAGGAAGAACTTGGACTTAGCTGCAAGATAGGCATAAGCACAGTTGCAAATCATCTGCGTGAGCTTGCAGACCGCTATAAGGAATCCCAGGTCGCAATTGAAGTCGGCTCCATCTTTGAAAGTGATAAATCTATCGTAAGCTATGCAAGCCTTGGTCTTGGCAGAATCATATACCAGCTGCCGACAACTCTTTGCGAGATGTTCCTTAATGAAGTATTCAAAAAGAATACGATTGACTCCCTTGATGAGGACACTCTTGATACGATAAACAGATTCTTTGAAAACAATCTGAATGTTTCCGAAACATCCAGAAAGCTTTATGTTCATAGAAATACCCTTGTTTACCGACTTGAAAAGATAAAGAAATTAACAGGGCTTGATCTGAGAGAATTTGATCATGCAATAGTATTTAAAGTTGCTATGATGGTTAAGATGTATCTCGACTCCCTTTATAATATTCCCGGCAACAGCACAAATCTTAAATTCTAAGAATCACATTTTGGAGGTTACTCCTTATGGTACGGATGAAAAATGTCCGAAAAATATATCCAAGCAGCAAGACTGTTGCGCTGGATGATGTAAGTCTTGATATTGAAGACGGTGAATTTGTTTTCCTTGTAGGCCCAAGCGGAAGCGGGAAAAGTACGCTTATGAAGCTTATCACCGGCGAAATCAGACCATCCGGCGGATATATCAACGTAAACGACTATGATCTTACCAAGATAAGGCGTGGAAAACTGCCTAAAGTCAGAAGAACTCTTGGAGTTGTTTTCCAGGATTTCAGACTTATCGACAACATGACTGTCTACGACAACATCGCTTTTGCAATGCGTGTGGTCGGAGCAAAGAACAAGAATATCAAAAAGCGTGTCCCGTATGTACTTGAACTCGTTGGACTTGAGGGACGTGAAAAGAGATATCCGAATGAACTCTCAGGCGGTGAGCAGCAGAGAGTTGCAATAGCAAGAGCGCTTGTTAATAGCCCCAGAATGATAGTGGCTGACGAGCCTACAGGCAACCTTGACCCTGTAAGAAGCCTTGAACTTATGCTTCTGTTTGAAAAAATCAACGAAATGGGCACAACTGTTCTTGTTGTAACTCATGAAAAAGAACTTGTTAATGCTCTTGGAAAACGTGTTATAGCTATAGACAGCGGTCACGTAGTAAGTGATGAAGAGGGCGGGTACTATAATGAGTAGTTTAGGATATCTTTTTGGAGAAGGTTTCCGTGGAATCTTTAAACACGGATTTATGTCGTTTGCAACAATAACTATCATTACCGCTTGCCTTATTATCATGGGGAGCGTCTCACTGCTTTCAGTTAATATAGACAGTCTTATAGCTGATCTTGAAGACCAGAACGAGATTGTAGCTTTCGTTGATGAAGACTACACCGATGAGCAGGCACAGTCACTCGAGAGCACTCTTAAGAGTCTTGATAATATAGCAACATGCGAATATGTAAGCCGTGAAGAAGCAATGGAAAACTTCATGGGCAACTATAGCTCAGAGCTGATGGAGGGCATTGATTCCTCCGTATTCCGCAACAGATATGTTATTCAGCTTTCAGATATTGCAGAAATGGCAGATACTAAAGCTGCACTTGAAAATGTCAACGGGATAGTTAAAGTCAATGCACACATAGATTATGCGGAATCCTTTATTTCCATAAGAAATATAGTCAGCGTTGTTTCTTTAGTACTTATTGCAATCCTTGTTTTCGTCTCTTTCTTTATTATGTCCAATACCATTAAGCTGGCCACATTAAGCCGCAAAGAGGAAATAGGAATAATGAAGATGGTCGGTGCAAGCAACTCCTTTATAAGACTGCCTTTCGTTATAGAAGGTCTTCTTCTTGGGACATTCGGTTCTCTGCTCGCATTCTTTGCTGAATGGGGAATTTATAATGTTATGGTTCAGAGAATTAATGAATCTGCTTCAGGACTGCTCAACATCATTCCGTTCAGCAGCGTTATGATGCCTGTTTTAATAGCATTTCTTGCAGTTGGAGTACTTGTAGGCTGCTTCGGCGGTGTTAATGCAATAAGAAATTATCTTAAGGTCTGATTCGTAAAATATGAAACAGAGAAAAGCAATAAAAATCATAGCATTATTAATGGCAATACTGCTTCTGCTCTCCCTGGTTGTTAGTGTTATTCCGGTCTTTGCTTACGGTGAAGAGTATGATAGTTCTGCAGACGATGCAAAAATGGCATCTCTTCAGGCAGAGAAGGAAGCGCAGACCAGCAAACGTCAGTCTGCCGAGGAAAAACTTGCACAGCTTAAAGAGCAGCAGGCTGAGGTTATTGAGGAAAAGCTTGCTCTTGAAGAGCGTAATGATGCTGCAAAGCTTGAAATTGAGCTTATAGGTAAAGAGATTGACCTATATAGCGATATGATTGCTGAAAAAGGCAAAGAGGTTATTGCAGCTCAGGCAAAAGAAGACGAGCAGCTTGAAAAGTATAGAGTCCGTATCAGAGCGATGGAAGAAAACGGAGATTATAATATCCTTGCAATCATCCTGAACTCAGACGATTTCAGCAGCCTTCTTGCTGCAATGGACGACTACGGTGATGTTATGGACAGTGATAAAGTCCTTTTTGACCAGCTTAAAGAGGCCAGAATGGAAACCGAAGCTGTCAAATCTGACTATGAAGAATATAAAGCTGAGTGTGAAGATAAGCAGGCTGAACTCCAGGAACAGCAGGCTGAACTTGAAGCCCAGATAGAAGAATCCGAAAAAGAACTCGAAGAGCTTGCTGCCAAAATAGAAGAAGCTGAAGAAGAGCAGAAAGCAGCAGCTGCAGCAGAAGCCGCAGCGTCTCAAAGTCTTTTAAGTTTCATTAATGATTATAATTCACGTAAAGCTGCAGCTGCTGCAGCTTCAGTGCAGACACAGACTGTTACCACTATCCAGACTATCGTCAATGAAGACGGCACCACTGAAGAAGTAGAAGTAACAGAAGAAGTTGTCGTTGAGAACACCGACAGCGGTGTTTATAATACAGGCGTTGTGGGCTCGGGCAGTCTCACATGGCCTTTCCCGGCCAGCAGAAGAATAAGCTCTACCATGAAATACCGCTGGGGCAAGCAGCACACCGGTATCGATATAGACGGTTTTAACCTTGCAGGCAGCACTATTGTTGCAGCAGATGCAGGCACTGTAATCAAGGCAGAGTGGTATGGCTCCTATGGCAACTGTGTTATTATTGACCATGGCAACGGTATGAATACCCTTTACGGACATATGGCTTCTTTGTCGGTAAGCGCAGGGCAGACAGTCTCCGGAGGGACTCCTGTTGGTACCTGCGGTATGACAGGCTCCGCCACCGGATATCACCTACACTTTGAAGTGATTATTAACGGCAGCTATGCTGATCCTTTAGGCTATTTCTCAGGCTATGAACTTGAAGCCGGCGCTGCTGACTGATATTTTATATATTATTGAACAAGCTTAATTATTTTAAAAAATCAATAATATCAATTACTTTATCATTAGCTGTTATTCTTGCAGTTCCTTTTTCCGCATCTGCAGTTACTCAGGACGACATCGATGAGGCTAAGGCTAAGCGCGATGAAGTCACTGTGAAAAAAGAGGCACAGCAGGCTATTATTGACCAGCTTTCAGTTGAGAGAGACAGTGCTCTGGAGCAAAAAATTGCTCTTGAAGAGAAGATTTCTCTTACCCAGATGATGATTCAGTATAATCAGGATGTTATCGATCTTTATTCAGAGATGATTGCTGAAAAAGAGAAGGAAGTAACATCTGCACGAGAGCTTGAGCTTGAACAGCTTGATAAATATAGAGAGCGTGTTCGCGCCATGGAAGAAAACGGACAGCTCAATATCCTCTCTATTATCCTTGAGTCAGACAGTATCCCTCAGCTTCTTACGGCGATAGATGACGCCGGGGAAATAATGCAGAGCGATAAGGAGCTTGAAGATCATTATATAGAAGCACGCGAGAATCACGAGAAGGTTCAGGCTGAATACGAGGAGTGCAGACAGGAATTTGAAGAAAAACAGGCTGTACTCAAAGATGAGCAGCTTGAGCTTGAAAAAGAAATAGAGGATTCCGAGCAGCAGATTGAACTTCTTCAGACTCAGATCAATGAAAATTCAGATATCCTCGATGAGATCGAAGCTGAATGGGACGAGCTCAACAGTAAAGTAAACGAACTTGTTAACACTCTTAATGCTCAGAAAGCCGCAACTCTAGGTCCCGGAGCATTAACGGGTGCAGCAAACTTTATATGGCCTTGCGGCACCACATATATCACCAGCCGAGTTGGCTATAGACTTCACCCCATATCCGGTGTTTGGAAAAACCATACAGGTATGGACATCGGTGCAGGCTATGGCGACACAGTCTGGGCAGCAGGTGCAGGTACTGTAACGCTGGCTGAATATTACGGCGGGTACGGCAACTGTGTTATGATAGATCATTATAATGGCTATTATACCCTTTATGGGCACCTGTCATCCATAGCTGTCACCTCAGGGCAGCTTGTTACTGCGGGGCAGACTATCGGTTATGTAGGCAGCACAGGAAATGCAACCGGTCCGCACCTTCATTTTGAGATACGTCAATCAGGAGTCTGCCTTGACCCTGAAAGCTTTTTCCCTGCAGGTTCATTCACATTTTCTGCTGATGCAGGGGATTGATAATTATTTTTTCCGGGCGGCTTAACAGCAGTCCGGATAAAGTACGTTTATAGCGAGGTTTGTTTTGAGACTATTTAAAAGATTTTTCCAGAGAATAGGACGGCTTTTTGGTCTTCTGTTCAATGCGGGAATTAAGCTTAAATATGTTCTTGCATTGCTTATAATTTTTGTCGGCGGCGCTGTGGCGGTAACTTATTCGCAGATTATGAACAATGTCGGCGGCAAGACTGACTATGCAGAAGCAAAGCGTTATATTGAGCTTAAGGATATCTGTGAAGATAAATATATCGACACCGTAGATAGAGGCTCCATGACCGACAGCGCCTCGGCCGCCATTGTAAACGGTCTTGGTGATAAATGGAGTTATTACATGACTGCTGATGAATACGACACCTATCAGCTTTATAATTCCAACGATTATTCCGATATCGGCGTCTCTATGATAAAAAATGAAGGCGGCGGATTCTACATAGTATCCGTAACGCCTGATACTCCTGCTTTTCAGGGCGGTCTTGCATCAGGGATGATCATCACAGCCATAAACGGTACCGATGTAACAGATGCGGATATCGATGATGTTCGTCTTCTGATACGCTCAAACCTTGATAAAAATTTCCCCGTAACTATTAACGGCAAGGATGAATATTATATAGACTGCGCTTCAACTTATTCCTCTTCCGTATCATATCGTCTTGAAAAGACTGAGGCCGGATACATTCAGATAAAGAATTTTGAAGCCGGTACAGGGCAGGATACTATCGATGCTATAGAAGATCTTCTTGCTCAAAAAGCTGTTGCCTTGTGCATTGATGTTAGAAATAACCCCGGCGGTCTTGCTGATGAGATTCAGGTCCTTCTTGACTATCTGCTGCCTAGCGGTGACCTTTTCTCCGTTGTTGATAAAGCAGGACATAAAGAGACTGTGAGATCAGATGCTATGTCCCTTTCATTGCCGATGGTTGTTCTTATCAACGGCGAAACCTATGCCGAGGCTGAGGTTTTTGCGGCTGTCCTTCAGGAATATAACTGGGCAGAGCTTATGGGCGAGCCAACCACCGGTATGACGAGAAAACAGGAGAACTTTGAATTTGAAGACGGCAGTGCCGTAAGACTTTCAACTAAAAGTTATCTCACGTCAAATGGCGTTGATATATGCTTAAATAACGGTATAATTCCGGGAACCATCATTTATAATGATGATCCTACGACCGTCGGTACAACAGACGGTACATTAAATACCAGCGGCAGCGTTGCAAGTACCTCTGATGACACACAGCTTATAGCCGCATTAAAATACCTGAGTTAAATTAAATTATAAGTATCATAATAAATAAGGAGCAGAATTATGTCAGATCTATCTAACAGATTTAAAATGAGCGCGGAGCGTCTTCAGGCAATCAAGGAAGAGCTTGAATATCTTGAAACCGTCCGTGAAAAGGAAGTTGCAGAGCAGATCAAAGAGGCAAGAAGCTTTGGCGACTTGAGTGAAAACTCCGAATATGATGAAGCAAAAGAAGAGCAGGGCAAGCTTTACTCTAAAATTGCTGAACTCAAAGCTTTAATAGAAAACGCTGAAATAGTTGACCAGGTTGACAAAAATGTATCTATTGACGGTGTAACTCTCGGAAGCAAGGTTAAGGTATTAGATGTTGACGAGAACGATGAGATGGAGTTAACCATCGTCGGTTCACAGGAAGCTAACCCAAGACTTGGCAAGATTTCCGATGATTCACCTTTAGGCAAGGCTCTCCACAGCCACAAAGCAGGCGAGACTGTTTTTGCCGATACTCCGTCAGGTCAGGTAAAGTTTGAAATACTTTCTGTTGTTAACGAGTAAGGAGATCAGATGGGCGCCGATAAGACAGAAAATATTAACGCAGAGCAGACTCAGCAGGATGTTAACCAGCTTCTGCAGATAAGAAGAGAAAAACTGTCTGACCTTCAATCCAGAGGTCAGGACCCTTTCAAAATAACCAGATATGACGTAACTCACCATAGCTCTGAAATCAAAGATAACTTTGATGCTCTTGATCAGCAGACTGTGAGCATTGCAGGACGCATGATGTCCAAGCGCATTATGGGCAAGGCTTCATTCTGCCATATTCAGGATCTTAAGGGTACTATACAGTGCTATGTTTCAAGAGATGACCTTGGCGATGAGCAGTATGCAGACTTTAAAAAGCTTGATATCGGCGATATCGTAGGTATTACAGGCTTTGTATTTAAAACAAAGACAGGCGAAGTTTCCGTCCACACAAAGGAGCTTACTCTTCTTTCAAAGAGCCTGCAGATCCTGCCGGAAAAATACCATGGCTTAACAAATGTTGACTCTCGCTACCGCCAGAGATACATTGACCTTATAATGAATCCTGAAGTTAAAGACACCTTCATTAAAAGATCAATGATAATCAGCAATATCCGCCGCTTCCTTGATGACCGCGGGTTTATAGAGGTTGAGACCCCTATGCTCGTTTCTAATGCAGGCGGCGCTGCGGCCCGTCCCTTCAACACTCATTATAATGCTCTTGATGAAGATGTTAAGCTGAGAATCTCTCTTGAATTATATTTAAAGAGACTCATCGTTGGCGGACTTGAAAAGGTCTATGAAATAGGCAGAGTATTCAGAAACGAGGGCGTTGATACCCGCCATAACCCTGAATTTACTCTTATGGAGCTCTACCAGGCATATACCGACTACCACGGCATGATGGACCTCACAGAGGCTCTGTATCGTTTCCTTGCTATTAAGGTATGCGGCACAAGCATTATTCACTATGGCGATAATGAAATCGACCTTGGCAAGCCTTTTGAGCGTCTTACAATGATAGATGCAGTTAAAAAGTATGCGGGAGTTGATTTTGACGCTGTTAAAGATACCGAAGAGGCTAAAAAGCTTGCCTCCGAGCGCGGTATTGCATTTGAAGAGCGCCACAAGAAAGGTGATATCCTCAATCTCTTCTTTGAAGAATATTGCGAGGATAAGCTTATTCAGCCTACCTTTATTATGGACCACCCTGTAGATGTTTCTCCGCTCACCAAGCGCAAGCCTGATAAGCCGGACTACGTTGAAAGATTTGAGCTGTTTATCAATGGTTGGGAAATGGCAAATGCTTACTCAGAGCTCAACGATCCTATCGACCAGCGCGAGAGATTCAAAGCTCAGGATGCAGCAGCTGCTGCCGGCGATGAAGAAGCAAACCACACTGATGAAGACTTCCTCAATGCTCTTGAAATTGGTATGCCTCCAACGGGCGGTATTGGCTATGGTATTGACAGACTTGTTATGCTCCTTACAGACTCTCCGGCCATCCGCGATGTTCTGCTCTTCCCGACAATGAAGTCTTTAGACGGCGGTGTTAAGAAGAACGAAGAGCACAATGCTCTTCAGAGCGCATCTTCTCCTGGAGGCGAAGCTGCTCCTGCCCCGGTTATAGAAGAGAAGATAGATTTCTCCAAGGTCGAAATAGACCCGCTGTTCTCTGATTTCGTTGATTTTGAGACCTTCTCCAAGAGCGATTTCCGTGCAGTTAAGGTGCTGGAATGCGAAGCTGTTAAAAAGTCAAAGAAGCTTCTCAAATTCACTCTTGATGACGGCACAGGCACTCCTCGCACGATTCTCTCAGGTATTCATGCATATTATGAGCCCGAAGAACTTGTAGGGAAGACCTTACTTGCTATCACAAACCTGCCCCCAAGACCAATGATGGGTATAGATTCCTGCGGTATGCTTATATCGGCTGTCCACCACGAAGAAGGCGAAGAAAAACTGCATCTTCTTATGCTTGATAATCACATCCCTACCGGAGCAAAAATGTTCTAAAAAAAATGCCTGCTGATTTTTCAGCAGGCATTTTTTGTATTTATTCTGTGGCTATTTGCCGGGATATGTGATATTCTTAACTAAAATATCCTGAAGAGGAGAAAAGCGATGAAAGTATTAAAAAAGATATTCAAAGGCATAGGCATAGCACTTGGCTGTATTCTTGCTGTTATTATACTAGCTGCAGCGGCGCTGCTTATTAAAGCCGGAACATCATATAAAAACCTCCAGAAGATAGATGATGAAGGCGCTTTTTACAGCATTGATTATGTCGGAAATTATGATAGTCCGATTGTTTCAAAGGCGCTTAATCTCTTCAGCGGCGGCTGTTCTGCTTTTATAACAGAAAATGAAGACGGCGATGTAATTACCTGCCGCAACTATGACTTTCCGCACCACGATGAAGATGGCGAGCCTTCAGGACTTAATGTGCTTGTTAACTGTAATCCGAAGGGGAGATACAGCTCGGTAGGTATTGCGGACCTTGGATTGTTCTCGGTAGTTGGTCTGCCGTATTATGCAGATGCATTCGATGAAAGCTCGATTACGCGCCTTGCGCTTATGTATGCTCCGTATCTCTGCATGGACGGTATGAATGAAAAGGGTGTGAGCGTTTCAATTCTCTATCTTGATACCAAAGACGGCGAAAGTCCGATGAAGCAGACTGATGAGGGTAAAGAGAGCCTTATGGTAAATGGTCTTCTGCGCGAGATACTTGATACCTGCGCAACCCTGGATGAGGCTGTAGCTCTTGCAGAAAACACAAATATGATGTGTACATTCAGCGGTGACTATCATCTGTTCGTTACTGACGCTGCAGGCAATTCAGCCGTTTTTGAGTGGCGCTATAATACCTTCACAGTAACCTACACCAACGCTGTTACTAACTTTTATGTCGGCTATGATGACGGCTGTGACAGTATTTCTAACGGCGTTGTAACTGATGCTTTTGTTACTCCTGAGAATGTGTCATGGGATTATCATTATGGATACGGTCACGGATACGGGCGCTTTGCTGAGCTTGCAGAAACACTTGAAAAGCATATTACGGATAAATCAACGCTTGCCACATCTATGACTGATCTTGAGGCAATGAATCTTCTGCAGAAGGTGTCTCAGGCATATAACCCATCAGAAGCGACTTCTTATACTCAGTACAGTGTTATTTATAATAATACAGACCTTACGATTAAGGTATGCGTACTTCGTGATTACGAAAATATATATGAGTTTTCAGTCGGCTGATTAAAAAGGGGAATAGCTGATAATAAAAGCGACACGCTGAAATTCAGCGTGCCGCTTTTTATTAGGAGTGTTGGTATATATTAGTTATTCTTCTTTAATTTTGCTCTATATTTCTTGGTTTCCTCAGCAGCTACACCGGAGAGTGCAACAAGTGCAATGAGGTTCGGGAATGCCATAAGACCATTGAAGATATCTGCGATGTTCCATACAGCTGCAACAGTGAGATAAGGACCTACAAACACTGCAATGATATATATCCAGCGGTAAACTTTAACTATCTTTTTAGGACCGCCTACAAGGTACTCAAGGCAGCGCTCTGAATAATAGCTCCAGCCGAGAATTGTTGTATATGCAAAGAATGCAAGGCAGATCATAAGAAGGAAGCTTGATACAGCAGCCGGGATCGGAAGACCTGTCTGCCATGCGTAGGAGGTAACGGAAGCTCCGCTGAGTCCCTGCTCCCATGCGCCTGTCATAACAATGGAGAGACCTGTGAGTGTGCAGATAATAATTGTATCAATGAATGTGCCGAGCATTGAAATTGTGCCCTGGCGTACAGGTTCATCAGTCTGTGCAGCAGCTGCTGCGATAGGAGCAGAACCAAGACCTGCTTCATTAGAGAAGATACCGCGGGCAATACCTTTCTGCATTGCAACCTTGATTGTAACACCGGCAATGCCGCCTGCAACAGCCTGCGGATTAAATGCACCGTAAACGATGAGGTAGATGGCATGCGGAAGCTTTGAGATGTTGCAGATTATAAGAACAATGCTTACAACAAAATAGAGAACAGCCATTACAGGCACTATTTTTTCTGCAACCTTAGAAATGCGCTTAAGACCGCCTATGATAACAAGAGCTGCTAAAACAGTAACTATAAGACCAACGATTATCGTTGTGAGAGTGATTGCAGTTTCAGAATCTGTACCTTTTGCAAGAGTGAATACTACATTGCTGCCGTTTGGATCAAAGAAGTTCTGAGCTGCAGATGTGATGCCGTTGATCTGGGTAATGGTGCCTATGCCCATTAATCCTGCAAGAACTCCGAACAGAGCAAACAGCTTTGCAAGCCATTTCCAGTTCTTGCCCATACCTTTTTCTATATAATAGAAAGGTCCGCCCATTATGTGTCCGTCAGCAGCAACTTCACGATACTTAACAGAAAGTGTGCACTCGGTGAATTTTGTTGCAATACCAACTAATGCTGCAATCTCCATCCAGAAAAGAGCTCCAGGACCGCCTGCGCAGATAGCAGTTGCAACACCAACGATGTTGCCTGTACCTATTGTTGCGGACAAGGCTGTGCATAATGCGGCGAAAGGTGAGACCTCGCCGACACCGCGGCTTTCCTTGGAAAACATGTTTTTAAATCCATGGCCGATGAATCCCTGTGCGCCGGTGCGGATTGTAAGCCAGAGACCTACGCCCAGAATGAGAACCATCAGTGGTACACCCCAAACAAAGGAGTCTACCGCATCAATAATTGCGTTAAATGACATATCTTTTTCTCCTCTTTCTTTGAGCCAAAGCGATGATAATATAAAAGCGCCTTCTTCGCAGACCGGAGAAGACGCACAAAATTTAAACTTAAAGGCATAAATAAAGCAATTATACCTAAAAATTAATCTGTCCTTTTGCCTGAGAGATTCATTTCTATCAAGAAATTTTGCCCCTTCGGCCCTTACAGTGAATGTAAGCTTCTCCAGATCGCAATCCCCGTGCAGTCCATTTGCCTGAAAATGTCATTCCTTCGGCGGCATCTATATGCTCTCTCCCGCATGGCTCAACTTGCTCAATATTAAATTGATGGTTGGATTATAAGACCTAAATTAAAAGATTACAAGCATAATTTAAGGCAAATTTAATATTTTGGCAGTAATTATAAAATCCTTCTTGAAAATCTGTTTAAACTTGTGCATATTATTAAAAAAATCTTCTAATAAAAATATAAAACGTCTCCCGGCAGTTGACCACAAAAGCTTAATTTTAGTATATAATATTCACGTAATAAAGATTCAGGAGGTAAATAAAATGAAAGGTGCAATAATTGGAGACATCATCGGTTCAGCATACGAGTTCAATAACATCGACACAAAGGACTTTCCGCTCTTCAGCGCGCGGTGCAGCTTTACAGACGATACTGTTATGACCTGTGCTGCAGCCAAGGCTCTGCTTGAGCCTGAGAAGGATGTTACCGCAATATTCCAGGAAGTCGGCCGCAGATATCCGAATGCGGGCTATGGTGCAAAGTTCATCTACTGGATGTTTTCATCTGATCCTAAGCCCTATAATAGCTTCGGCAACGGCTCTGCAATGCGCGTAAGCCCCGCAGGCTATCTTGCCGGGAGCATTGATGAGGCTAAGACTCTTTCTGCCAAAGTGACCGAGATATCACACAATCACCCTGAAGGCATGAAGGGCGCTGAATGCACGGCAGTGTGCATAGTGCTTGCAAAGCAGGGGAAAACGAAAGAGGAGATAGGCAAATACGTTGAGGATAATTACTACACCCTTGATAAGTCCTGCAGCGACTATCGCATTGAGCAGGCAGGGAACCACGGCAGAGAGATATGCCAGGTGAGCGTTCCGCAGGCAATTGAATGCTTTCTTGAAAGCACAGACTTTGAAGACTGCATGAGAAACTGCATCTCTATCGGCGGCGACAGCGACACGATAGCCGCCATCGCCGGCGGCATAGCAGAGGCCTACTACGGTATCCCTGAAGATATCTGGGAAAAGGCCAAAACCTACATGCCCGAGTATCTGCTGGAGATAGTAGATAGACTATATAAGGCGAAATAGGGAGCAGGTAGCGGGTAGCATGAGCGCCCGCAATCTAGGCCCTAGGCACTGGGCACTAGCGCATAGGGCTACTAACTAGCCATCCATGAGCATCGCAATGCCATACATAGCGGCAACCTGCGAAGCAGGCTCTTAGCCGCGGAGTAGCGAGCAACCCGCGCAGCGGGCTCTTAGCGAGTCGGACTAGGCACTAGCGCATAGGGCTACAAACTAGCCATCCATGAGTATCGCACGCCTTGCCTCGCGTGCCGATCATGGTTCATCGGCAAGGGGGACCGTGCATCGATAACGCGGATGCACGGGGGATGAGGTGTGATAGCATACACCCTACACCCCACACCTGAAAACGGCTCTTGGCGAGTCGGAGGGAGCATAAAATCGAATATAAATAACAGTTTATCTTGACAGACTTACAAATTTGATTTACAATGTAAACCAAAGAGGTGATAATATGGCTACGGTTCCAACACAGGTTAGAATTGATGAGCAGCTTAAAGCTCAGTCTGTAGAATTATTCGGAAATCTGGGGCTTGATATGTCAGGGGCAATAACACTGTTTTTAAAGCAGTGCGTATTGCGCGGAGGTTTGCCGTTTGCTGTTGAGATGCCGCGATATTCTGACGAAGTTATTGATGCAATGTTAGAAGCCCGCAAATTAAGTAAAGATCCTTCCGCCAAAAGATACAGCAGTTTCAAAGAGGCGCTGGAGGATATTGATTCATGAAATATGAACTTATTCTTACCGGAAAATTCAAAAAAGGTGTGAAACTTGCACGAAAGCAAGGGCTCAACATCGACCTTCTTACTGCAGTTATCGAAAAGCTGCAGAACGATATACCGCTTGAAGAAAAATATAAAGACCATGAATTGAAAGGCACGTTTAAAGGCTTTAGGGAATGTCACATTCAGCCGGACTGGCTGCTGATCTACCTTAAAGAAAATGAAATTTTAACCTTAACACTTGTAGCAACCGGCTCTCATGCCGAGCTGTTTAACCTATGATTATCAGCAAATAAATAAAAAACAGATTCACGGAAAAATTTCTTTCCATGAATCTGTTTTTTATACTTTAGACCCCTAGTGCCTAGTCCGACTCGCCAAGAGCCGCCTAACGGCGGTTGGGAGGCGCTAAGAGCCGCTACGCGGTTGCGCCCTTCCACGGAGCCTGCGGGCTCACGTGCTCGCTGGATGGCGCTGCGGCGCTCATGCGCTAGTGCCTATTGCCTATTGCCTATCACCTAATCCTCATATTAATATGCGCTATCGTTCCTGCGGAGGCGTCTATGCGCACATCATAAGTAGACGGGATAAGGTTCCTGATGAAGTCAGGCGTAAATTCAACAGAAATAGTGCCGTCGGCATTAAAGGTGATGCTGTAGTTTTCAGGGTCAATAAGCTCATTATCAAGATAGAGACGAAGACCGTCATCACTGATCTTGATTCCTTCTATTGCAACAGAGAAGCCGCCGTCGGAGCCTGCGTTGAATGTAACATTTATAACCGGTATCGGTTCTGCCGGGGCTGCATCGGGGATATAAGCGCTGCTGCTGCCGGAATCATCGCCGCCTTTTTCAGGGTCTTTTACGGTGAAGGTATAGCGTGTCTTTATAGTGTTGTTGCCGGAGTATGCTTCGTTTACACGGTAGGTTTTGCCATCATTCTCATCCAGATACTGGAGCCCGTTTATAGTAAAGTCAACTTCATAATTGCCGGCTTTATCAAGAGTAATGGGATACGGATAAGTGAACTGCACAGAGGACATTGCATTTAGTCCATATCCTGTTTCAGCATTAAGCGAGCAGGTTATAGGCAATGTTTTCACAACCTCTCCATCGCAGTAGATGGTATATGTGGCATAAATATAAGGGTTGGGGAATTCGGTAGTATCCACCTTGACGTAGCTTTCATTCTTTACCTGGGCTTTGAGCGTAATCTTATCGCCTGTGGAAGCAGAGGTTACATTATCCAGGTTGGCATCAAGAACCGAGATGCTCTCCGGAATATAGTCAACCGTGGTTACAGGGTTTTTAGTGTCTGTTGCGCCGGTCTCTTTCGGCACAGATGATGAATACGGCGTGAGAATGGTGACGTCATAAATAGGTGCGCTTAGGGAATCACCTGTATAGCCCGCAAGCTGCTTTGTGGTTACGCCGGTGTCGGGATATGTATAGTCTGTAAGGCAATACATAGTAACGGAATCTACAGTGTCTTTGTGCTCTTGGGCTGTGTATGGGTCGTTGTCGGAATCTGAAATAAAGAGTGCTGCAATGGAATCAAGTCCCGCTTTAATCGTATTGCGGATATAACCAAGAAGAGTAACGGCGTGACCGCCTTCACTTTTGCCGCTGCTGTCCTTAAATTCAATGGAGATAGAAGCTGCATATCCGTCTTTGAGCTTCATTGCGGCATCATAAATTTTGCCTGTTTCATTATTAGTATCATAAGTATCTTCAAGAGATTCTTCAGAGTAATCAGGGAAAAGTCCGCCGCCTTTATCGGTGTCGGTCCAGCGCTCCATAGCGGTATCTGCTTTTGTATCGGAAGAGGCCGATATGGCTGTGCCGTCTTTAGTTATCTGAGAATCATTTATACCGTCAAAAAACCATTTCAGACCGTCATCCTGGCCGCCGACCTGGTCTGTAAAGTGCTTTTCAAAATAGGTGAAGACTTCACACTCATTATCAAACCCTGCCTCTTTTGCCCAGCCTGTGAGCTCGAGCATATTGGATGCAGATGCCGCCCAGCAGAGAAGAGTGTCGGAATACGGATAGCTATCCGATACGGGCTTATTGTGTGTTTTTTCGGCATCTATCGGGTCTACTTCAACCCAATATTTATCAGCAAAATAAGTGGAGTCAGACATAACGAAGGGCTTGCCGGCATAAAAACTGTCTGCAAGGTCAACGAGTATCGCCTTTATATATTCAGGAGCTTCGTCATGAGTATATTTCACGTTCAGGCCTGTAATATAAGCCTCATAAACGGTGGAGTCAGCATCGCTATAGAATGTGAAGCTAAGAGCCTTATACTTGCTGTTTGTCTCAAGAGTGTTAAGACTCCAGTCTTTAATATATATAGTAGCCCCTGACTGACTGCCGCTCTTGCCGCCGTCAGTGCCGGAATCGCCGGTGCTGCCGTCACCGGTTGATGATTTATCATCGGCCGATTCTTCCTCCGGGGCAGAACCTTCTGCAGAAGGAGTCTCGGCATCAACGCTGGCGCCGACATTTTCAGCACTCTCAGTGCCTGCTGCTTCTTCAGCATCTGCCGGGGCAGCAACAGAAGTATCATCCGCTGTCTCATCAACTGAGGCCGCGGTATTAGATTCAGCATCTCCTGCAGTATTGTCTGCAGCATCAGAAAAAGTATTGTCTGCAGCAGTATCTTCAGCAGAGGAAGCATCAGAGGCAGCAGGTGCCTCGGCGGTGGTGCCGGTGTCGATAACCACCATTGTAACGCCGCTGTCTGCCGCTGTGGGGGCAGCTTCAGGTGCATCGTCGTCTGCAAAGGCAGCTGCGGAGCCCAGCATTAAAACTGCCAGGAATAAGGCGGTAAGCTTTTTGAGTTTCTTCATAGTCAGTCTTCCTTAAAAATTATTCTTGCTTATAATTATATCTGAAATACGCTTTCCAGCAATGCTTTGCCGGAGGCGGTTTTAAAGATATGTTCCTTTGTGTTAATTACCTTTTCTTTTGAGGCATTGCCTTCGCTCAGGTTGGCAATTGCATCAGATTCAATGAGAATCTGATAGTCAATACCGTCAATCCCGGTGAGAGTGTGGTGATGCCCTACAAGAAATACTATTCTATCAAGCTTATCTGATGGAATATCAAACTCCGCCAGAAGCTCTCTTGCCATAGGCATGCCTTCTGTTTCCTGGAGCTTGCCGTCGCAGCAGCCAAAGCGTGCGCGAAGGGAAGGGCAGGCAATGTCGTGCACAAGCGCTGCAGCTTCAAGAATAAACTGCGTATCTTCGCCGATGTTCTCAAGCTCGCCTATAGTCTTTGCATAGGCCCACACGCGAAGAAAATGGTCTATATCGTGGATACTGCCTTCAGAGGCATCAAGCATTTTTTTGAGAATAGAGGATATCATTCCTTGCCGCCCTCCGATGCTTTAAGAGTTATAAATCCGCACTCTTCCATGGTCTTAAGATATTTTATAAGTCGCTCATAGAGAGGCTCTGCTTTATCACCGAAATGTTCTTTCACGGCTTTTCCTATATCATAAATGCTGCGAGAGCCGTTGATAAGAGGGAAGATAAAGTTTCCCATCTCATCAAGATGTATCTGCGAGATGCGCGGCTTATTAAAGATCTTCTGGGCAATAAAGTTGAAAAAGCCTTTATTTTCCATAAATATCGTAACGCTGCCGGATAAGTCGGTCTCAAACTTCAGCCCGGGAGTTACAGCGGGGACATAGTCAAGATAATTTTTCCCCGCGTCAGAGCTTTTTGCCATAGTTATCTTCCTTATTTCTCAGCGGATTTTTTGCTCTTTTTATTAAGCCCTTCAAAGTATACAAGCGCTATCATAATAATCATAATCGCCACTCCGCCCCCATCATCAAGGTTTACAACGGAGGAGATATTGATATATTTATCAACGCCCAGCACAGCCAGCACTGCAAGCAGTATGCCGACAAGTCCTTCGCCCGCTATCATGCCGGAGCAGAATAGGACGCCGCGGCCTGCATCGGAGTCTGTCTCGGTGCCGCTTGCCTTGTTCTTTTTGTCAACAACAAGACGGATGAGTCCGCCGATCATAATTGTAGAGCTCAGCTCCAGCGGCAGATAGAGTCCTATTGCCACCGGCAGAGCAGAAATGCCCATAACCTCAATTGCAATTGCAATAAATGCGCCGATGAAAACAAGTGTCCAGGGGAGCTGCCCGCCCATAACGCCCTCAACAATCATCTTCATAAGAGTTGCCTGGGGAGCTGCGAGCTGCTCTGAGCCAAAGCCCCATGCCTTATCGAGCAGCAGCAGTACGCCGCCAATAGTGAAGGCAGAAACAACAGTTCCTACAAGCTCACCAATCTGCTGCTTGGCAGGAGTTGCGCCGAGGATGTAGCCTGTTTTAAGGTCCTGAGAAGTATCGCCCGCCATGCAGGCAATAATGCAGATTATAGAGCCTATCGCAATAGCGCCCTGCATGCCGTGGGAGCCTGTATCGCCTGTCAGCTTAAGAAGTACAGTGGAAATTAAAAGTGTTGCAATTGCCATGCCGGAAACAGGGTTGTTGCTGCTGCCGACAAGACCTACCATACGCGAAGATACGGTAGCAAAGAAGAATCCGAACAGAACAATAATAAATGCGCCCATCAGCGAAACAGGAACCTGCGGAATAAGCCAGATAATTAATATCATTGCTATAACGCCTGCGGCAATCACCTTTATTGAGAGGTCTTTATCCGTGCGGACGGAGGATACCGTATCGCCGACCTTCAATCCCTTTATTGCATCTCTAAAGGTTCTCACAATAAGAGGGAGAGTCTTGATAAGGCTTATTATTCCGCCTGCTGCAACAGCGCCGGCACCAATGTATCTTATATAGTTTGACCATATGGCCGAAGCTCCGCCGCTTGCGTATACTTCTGAGATGGAGACTGATGCCGGGTAAAGTACAGTGTCTCCGCCAAAGTTTACAATTGCCGGGATGAGCACAAACCAGCCTATAAGACCGCCTGCAAACATATATGAGGCTATCCTTGCCCCGCATATATAGCCAACACCTATAAGTGCGGGATAAACTTCAGCAGAAAGCTCCGTTTTAAGATGCTTTACGGGCAGCGTGATAACGCTTGCTGCAGCGCCCAGTCCGTCAACTATAATCTTAAAAAGTGCTGCAAGCCCCATACCCTTAAATACGCTTGATGCGCTCGCTCCGCCTTCTTCGCCGGCAAGAAGCACTTCTGCACAGGCTGTGCCTTCAGGATAGGGGAGCACACCGTGCTCCTTAACAATAAGCGCATTGCGCAGCGGCACCATGAAAAGAACACCAAGTATACCGCCGCACACAGCGATTATTGATATTTCAAGAAGGTTCGGTTCCTCCATAACGCCCTCTTTTGCCCACAGGAAAAGAGCAGGCAATGTGAATATAGCGCCCGCTGCAAGCGACTCACCGGCAGAGCCGATGGTCTGCACCATGTTGCTTTCAAGGATGGAGTCCTTTTTCATAATAACGCGGATAACAGCCATTGAAATAACAGCTGCCGGGATAGATGCCGACACTGTCATGCCGACACGAAGCCCCAGGTAGGCATTTGCTGCGCCGAATATAACAGCCAGCAGAATACCCATTATAATAGATGTTGCTGTAAACTCCGGGGTAATCTTTTCCGCCGGAATATAAGGCTTGAATTCTTTATTTTCCATATCTCTCTCCGGGTTTAGTATTTTGTATTTAGTCAGATAGAGGTATTATATCAAATAAGTAGTATAATCGCAAGAGCTAAGCGCTAGTGCCTAGTGCCTAGGAAAGTGCTTGTCATTTTCTCTCTCTTGTGTTACAATCATTTCTACAACTAAAAAGTTACAATAAGGGGATTATATAATATGAATATCACTCTTTCAGATCGTATCTCCAAGCCTGATTTCCAGGGAGGATTTACCGCAACTATCCTAAAGGCAGCAGCTGACCCGAGCATCATTTCCTTCGCAGGCGGCCTGCCAAACGGCGAGTCCTTCCCGATAGCAGAGATGGAAGCCGCAGCCAAGAAGGTCCTTGAGACCAACGGCGTTCTCGCTCTTCAGTACAACAGCACCCAGGGCTACCTGCCACTCCGTCAGTGGATTGCAGACCGTTATCTCAAGACCCAGGAACTCGATGTTTCTCCTGATGAAATCATCATCACCAACGGCTCCCAGCAGGCTCTTGAAATGCTCGGTCATGCTCTCATCAACCCGGGCGATGAAGTAATCGTTGAGAATCCTACTTACCTTGTTGCTCTGCAGAGCCTTCACCTCTATGATCCGAAAGTTATCGCTGTTGACCTTACCGACAAGGGCATCGACACAGATGAACTTGCAAAGGCTGTTAAAGAGCATAATCCAAAGCTCATGTACGTTATTCCTAACTTCCAGAATCCTACCGGCCTTACATATGCCGAAGCTACCCGCAAAAAGGTTGCTGAGATCGTTAAGGGCACAGACATTCTCGTTGTTGAAGATAACCCGTATGGCGAGCTTCGCTTCAGCGGCAAGGCAGGCCACAGCTTCCGTTACTTCCTCGATGACCAGTGCGCTATGCTTGGTACCTTCTCCAAGATCGCAGCACCGGGCATGCGCCTTGGCTGGGTCGTAATCAAGAATCCGGGTCTCCGCGCAGCTCTTCTCAACTACAAGAGCACTCTTGACCTTCACACCAATATCTTCAGCCAGGTAATTCTCCACCAGTATCTCATGGACAACGATCTTGATGCACATATCGAGGAGTGCAAAGAGCTCTACGGCAAGAAGGCTGAATATATGATCGAGTGCATTGAGAAGTACTTCCCGAAGGGAGTTAAATACACTCATCCTGAAGGCGGTATGTTCATGTGGGCAACTCTGCCAAACGGCATCAAGGCTGTTGATGTTTACTATGCAGCAATTGAAAGAGGTGTTGCAGTATGCCCGGGCGACCCGTTCTATGAGTATGACCGCGATGTAAGCACCATGCGCCTTAACTACTCCAACAGCACCGACGAGCAGATCGAGCTTGGCATCAAGACTCTCGGCGAAGTCATGGCTCAGTTCGTTAAGTAATATTTAAATAAAAATAAATATAAAAAATGCACATTCCAGAATCGGGAGTGTGCATTTTGATATACAAAAATTATGGGGATAATTAAAAGAAGATTCTGCCTGTGGTGCATTAATACATTTTTCCGCGGGTTTCATTACGGTAAAATAAAAAGATGGCTTTTGAGGTGCGCGGGAATTAAATGCGGAGAAGGGACTAATATCCTGGGTCCAATATATATTTCCGACGATGCCACTGTATCAATCGGCAGCTGCTGCTGGATAGGAGCCAAGCTCACTATTTACGGCGGCGGGGAAGTGAATATCGGCAGCAATATTTTTATTTCCCCGGAAGCAGCATTTATTACATCAAGCCACGAGGTCAGTGAAAATGAGCTTTGCCGTGCCGGCAGACCGATAAGCTTTAAAATAAGCGTTGGCGACGGCTGCTGGATAGGCACAAGAGCGACCGTCATGGGGAATACAAATATCGGCGCAGGCGCCGTGATAGGTGCATGCGCATTAGTTAATAAATCCTTAGACGGAAATGCGGTCTACGGGGGAGTACCGGCGAGTGATCTAGGCCTTAGGCACTCCCGGCTAACCCAGGCCGGGACGCGAGCCGGGGCGTAGGCACTAGCGCATAGGAAGCTGGAGAGGCCGTAGGCCGTAAAAAGGCAAAGCCTTCCCCAGCTGGGGAAGGTGGCAGCCGATAGGCTGACGGATGAGGTGTGATAGCAATCAGTAGGCATACACCCTACACCCCACACCTGAAAACTTATCGAGTCGCAATTGATAATGGACAATAGATTTACTATGACAACTTATGCAGCATATGCTAAAGATGACAATTTAAGAGCGGAGAGTTCTTCGGGCGGAATTTTCTCTTTGCTTGCTCGCCGTATTCTCGCCGTGGGCGGGATAGTATACGGGGCGGCGATGAGCGATGACTGCTATTCAGCTGAAATTATCGGCGTTGAGGACGAAGAAGGCCTTTCGCGCCTGAGAGGGTCAAAATACCTTCAGGCAAGACCGGGCGGGAACTTTAAGAAGATAAAAAAAGAGCTGCTCTCCGGCAGACAGGTTCTCTTCACAGGCACGCCCTGCCTGATAAACGGGCTTAAAAGCTTTCTGCAGAGAGATTATGATAATTTATATTGTGCAGATATTATCTGCCACGGTGTGCCCTCCCCAAAGCTCTGGAAGGAATATGTGAAGAGCATTGAGAACGAGCACGGCCGGGTGGAATCAGTAAGCTTCAGATGCAAAGGGGCACCTGAGAGCGCAGACGGGCTTTATATACCTAAAGATGAAGATGCCTATATGAAAATGTTCCTTAGAGACTTCTGCCTCAGACCATCCTGCTATGAATGCCCTGCAAAGACGATTAGAAAATCGGACATTACCATCGGAGATTTCTGGGGCATAGAGAATATAGCCCCTGAAATGAACGATGGCCGCGGCACAAGTCTTGTTATCATAAGAACAGACAAGGGGAGCAGGCTATTTGAAAATATCAGGAGCGAAATTGAGTATATCGAGACGCCTTATGACGAGAGCGTGAGCAATAATCCCTCTGAACACAGCTCTTCTAAGAGACCAAAGCAGAGAGACACTTTCTTTGCAGATCTTGATAAGCTAAGCTTTGAGCAGATGAAAGATAAATATGCCGGGGAAGATAAAGAGAGCATATATAGAAAGTGCATAAGGGGCGCTAAGGCGGCAATTATGGGCCTTGCTCAAGGCAGGAGAGATGAAAGCTGCAGCGCAAATGAAAACAGCGATTACGGGCTGTTATTTACCTTCAGAAAGCAGTGAGTGTGACGGGCATGGAAAAGAAAGAACTGCCGGTATTATTTAATAGAAAAGAAGAATGCTGTGCCTGCTCAGCCTGCTTTGCCGTCTGCGCGCAGAAGGCTATTTCCATGGTAGCAGACGAAGAAGGCTTTGAGTATCCAAGAATAAATGAGATCAAATGCATAAGGTGCTATCAGTGCATGAGAGTGTGCCCGGTGAAGACCGGGCGGAGGTAGCAG
>R14__coassemble_291_pt1 | contig 39425 bp, 32 predicted proteins | sample R14__metabat2_low_PE_022 | metagenome-assembled genome bin R14 | reverse complement strand
TCCTGCCGGAAAATGCTCCGGAAAGGTGCAGCGCCAAATAGCTATACGGCGTTAGATTTGACGCTTACTAGGAAATTTCAAAGTCTTGGCGCATCTGTGGCAGGTCATGACTCTCCTGCCAGAGAATGCTCTTGAAAGGTGCAGAGCTAAATAGCTATACGGCGTCAGGTTTGACGCTTACAAGTGGAAGAGGGTTTATTTTACCAATCTGTATCTATATCAGCGAGCCGGGCTAACTGGTCCCGGCGCGCATAGATAATATTTAAAATATAAACACGTTTTTCAGCTTCATCAATTCTATAGTATATAAAAAAGTTCTTCGCTAAAATTCTTCTTACCCCGTATGAATGCCATGGTTCCTCCTGGACCGGTGCTGTTCTCCCGGGCATGAAGCCAAGGGCGCTTATCTCTTTTCTGAGCATGCGGATATATTTCAGTGCCGTTTCGGGAGAAAGAAGCTCATAGGCAATGTAATCACGAAGTTCCCTCAGATCTTCTGCCGCGTCAGGAGTTATAATGATCTCATAAAGATCCATTTATATAAGGCTCCCTTCCAGTTCGTCAAACACCTCTTCATAAGCTCTGCCGGCTCCTGCAGCAGACTGTTCATAGCTGTGCTGCAGCTTTGCGTTAAGCTCTGCAGATGACATGGAGTCTAATGTTTTTGGCTGTCTAGGGATAGTCATTGAAAACGGGACTCCGTTTTTGTATATTATCTGGCGATAAAGGGAGTTAATAACAACCGAAACCGGAATGCCAAGGTGCTGCAGGATATCCTCTGCCTCGGTTTTTATATGATATTCTACGCGTGCACTAACAGTTGCATCTTTCATTAAGAACACCGCCTTTCAGTAACATTGTACATCAATGTATTGCAAATTGCAAGACGATTGTTAGCTTCAAGTCGCATGGTGATAGTCGCAAGTCACATGTCTCAAGTCGCAAGTAGAGGACGTACGAGGCATTAGGCACTAGCGCATAGAAGATATGGCTAACAACAGGTCAAGCTTTTCACGACATAAGTTGTTTATTTATGAAAAGTGCAAACCCCGCTTGGGCAGAAGGGCTGCCCGAGCGGGTTTTTTAGGATATTCCAAAGTCAAGGGGTAGGAAATTCCAAAGTATAGAATGATTCGTGGAAAAGCGGAAATTTATAGGTAAAAAGTCGTGGAAAAGTGGAAGGAAAATAGCATGGCTCGGAATATCTATTTGACTTTCTCCGGGAAATTGGTTAATATAAATATAACAAGATATAACAGGATATAACAAAATTTAAAACCTATAACAAGATATAACAAAATATAACGATTGAGGTGAAAGTTATGAATAATCCATACAATATTCATTTTGGTAAAACACCTCCGCAATCTATAAAAAGAGGCTCGCAACATGAGAAAATACTCAATTCTTTTCTTTCAGAGCAGATCAATGACCAGATATATATAATAACAGGTCTGCGAGGAACCGGGAAAACAGTTCTTATGACAGAAGTTTCTAAAGAAATTGAAAAGCTTAAGGACTGGATAGTAGTTGACCTGAATCCCAATGATGATCTGCGGCAGGATCTGCTTTCAAAGCTGTATAACCGGAAAGAAGTAAATAAATTAATCAGGTCGGCAAAAATCAGCTTTTCATTTCATAATATTCTTGAACTTGAGGTAGACTCCAAAAGACCGGAATTCAATTGCGAAACTGATATTGCAAATATTCTCAAAGAACTGGCAAAGAAGAAAAAGCGTGTGCTTATAACAATTGACGAAATTACCAGCAGTAAGCAGATGAAGTCTTTTGCAAGCTCCTTTCAATCATTTATGAGGCAGGATCTGCCGGTATTTCTGCTGATGACCGGTCTTTACGAAAATATAAATAAGCTGCAGAATGAGGGAAATTTAACTTTCCTTTATAGAGCTCCGAAAATTGAACTGTCTTCTCTCAGTACTAATGCAATTATTAATAACTATATGACTGTTCTTGGAACAGACCAGGAAACAGCCAGAGAAATGGCATGGAAAACGAACGGATATCCATATGCATTTCAGCTTCTTGGATATCTTACATGGGATAACGGAGGCAATTATCAGGATATACTTCCGCTATATGAACAGTATCTTGAAGATGCTGTATATTCTGTTATATGGTCTTCGCTGCCGGCAAAAGAGAAGTTTGTGGCGTATGGAATTGCACGTTCTGAGCACGGTAAAACGAAAGAGATACGCGAGATTCTTAAAATGGAATCTAATGAATTTTCTCCTTACCGCGAGAGACTTTCAAAGCGTAATCTAATAAATACAGAAGAAACAGGATATATATCATTTACCCTGCCTCTATTTGATAAATTTATTCTTAATAACTATAGGCCTGAAATATAATAAAAGCTTTTTCCTATAGCCATCAGCAAACCCCGCTCGGCAGAATGGCTGCCCGGGCGGGGTTTTTTTAGGAAATTTCAAAGTCAATAAAGCGGATACAAATATAGCGAGCCCCTGCGGAGTAATCCGCAGGGGCTCTTGGGGATCTTGGGGATCTTGTTAGTTAGTTATGAAACTGTGACTGCAAAGCTTACATCATTGGAAGGCATTGTTATTGTGTACTTGTATCCGCCATCAACTACTTCGTAGTTTCCTGCAGTTCCGGGATCTTCAACACCTGTCCACTCTACCTTGGTAACAGTCTTGCCGCTTGGGGCAGTTACGGTTACTGTAACTGTGGTGCCTGAATCTACATAGCTTGACAGTGCCTTGCCGCTAGCATCGGTGATTGAGACAGTTGCGCCGCCGGTGCTTGTGCAGCTGATGCTGTTGCTTGCAGTGGCTGCTTTATTGATTGTGAAGCTCAGGTCATTTGCCGGCATGGTTACGGTGTATTTATATCCGCCGTCAACTGCAGTGCCCTTCGGAGCATCAGTACCAAGACCTGTCCATGTTAAAGCTGCGCCGTCTGCGTCATCGAATCTGTATCCGTCTTTGCCGGTGATGGTGACAACGATAGTTGACTCATACTTAACATTCTCTATTTTGGAAGAGTTGAAGTTCTTGGTTGTGCCGCTGATTGTTGCTGTAATATTGAGATTGCTTATGTCTACGCTATCTGCTGCTGAGTAGCTGAGAGTGCTTGTCTTTTCAACGAATACAGCAGTAACTGTTACAGGAACATCAGGCATTGTGAAGGATTCACCAGGATTGCGAACCAGGTCTATTGCTTCGCCGGCAGTTGTGGTGTATCTGACTTCGTAATGATCGAGCACATAGCCTGTGGTGTGGCTGGAGACTACAGGAGTAATCTTTGTGTCTGTATATACCTTGGAGGTATCAATTGCATTATTGGCATCGTCAACAAGCTTGATGGAGCCGTTGCCTGCAGAGGAGACAGAAATTGTGCTGAACTTGCGACTTGCATTGAGGATAACATTTATATCCTTTGCAGGCATTGGGAAGGAGTACTTTACATTGTTTGCAGAAAGATCATCATCGTTACCGGTTGTAGTAACAACCTGAAGGTCGTCAAAGTCATATGTGATGCCTGCGCCGTCAATGTACCTGAGCTGCGGGGTGCCAAGGGTATACTTGGTGTCGAGAGAGAGCTTTGCATAGACTGTTGCGCCTGCAATTGCCTTGCTGATTTCTTTACTGCAGCCTTCATCGCTGTAGAACTGTACCCAGCTGCTGCCGGAGTTGAGAATCTTGAAGGCTACGGAGTATTCCTTGGTGCTCTCAAGAGGCTCTGTTTCAAGAGTTACGGTTACATCGTTTTCAGGTGCATAGAACTTGATTATATAGGTGTTCGGGTTGGTCTTGGTCTTGGTGACATTTACGTCATCTTCATCAATACCGGTAAATGCTATATCGTCTGCAAGGTCGTATCCGGAGTTTACAGCTACAGTGATAGTGATGAGATCATTTTCAGCTGCAACGAAGGAGGCTGTCTTATCTGTTGTGCCGACCTTGGAAACGCTGCCGGCAGATGCATTCCAGAAGACCTTGGTCTCATCGGAGGCGAGTTTAACTGTGATGTTGGTCTTGCCGATAGGTGTGACAGTTGCTTCTACTGTTACTGCCTCATCAGGCATCTCAAAGCTTGCGGTTGCGATGCCGGTCGTTGAATCATAAGCGAAGCTATCTACTTCAACTTCTTCACCGGAGAGTGTAGTTACCTTAATGGCAGTTACTTTGTAGTCATCCGGGTCATCAACGTCTACAGATACAGTTATAACGTCACCGGAGAGTGCATAGTCAACATCTGCCTGGGTGGAGTTTGCACCGGTAATTGTTATATCAGCATTTGCATTGCCGACAACATTTATTGCATACTCAGGAATTACTGTGAGAACAACATCATGTGCTGGCATTGTGAAGTATATCGTGTTAGTTACAGGATCAAAGCTTGCACCTGCCACTTCAGAAGACTCGCCTTCTGCAACCGTGCTGTCGAAGAGTTTCTTTATCGCGAATGGATCATGATCGTCAGTATCATCATACCAGATAATTGCTGCCTTTGCATCATCAGGAAGAGCAAGAGATTCTGTTACGGTGCTGCCGTAAGCATACTTCTTGCCGGTGGTTGTGAGACTCTGGAAGAGGTCTGCTGTTGCATCATCAGATGCGCTGACGGTGAATGTATTTGCTGTTGGAACAACTGTTACAACTGCATCTTCTGCAGGCATGGTGAAGGATACATATACAGGGCTTGTAACATCAGCTGTTTCAATAACAGCAACTTCCTTACCGTTTACAAGAACACTGAGAGATTCATAGCTCTTATAATCATCAGCAAGTGTGATGCATGCGCTGACTTCGGTGTCTGCGGTTACATCTTCAAGCTCTGCTGCCCAGGTAGAACCGCTATCGTCGGAGTAAGTGATAGCTGTTACAGGAGCTGTGATGTCGCCGGAGGTTACGGAGTAGGTCCTCTCTTCAACATATCCGCGGACATCAACATCAGCCGGCATATCCATTGTGAAGGTGAAGGTACCGTCTTTATCACGGTTATCCTTAGCGTAATGCCATTCGGTCTCATCGTGGAATTTGTACTGTACACTTGTTACTTCAAGGCTGCCGACAGCTGTCGGGATGACCTGAACAACATCTTTGTATTGGGCAGTCTTTGCATTCTGTACAGAGCCCACCTTGAAGGTGAAGGAAGCGGTTACAGAATTGTTATCTTCATCGTAGCAGCCCTGGTTAATGAGACCATAGTTTGCTTTAACATATGTTACCTCAGTTGCAACTGCGTGGGATGGCATCTGGAAGGTGTAGGTATAGTTGCCGGATGCACCGGGAACTGCCTCGCGGACCTCGCCGTCGATTATGATGGATTCATAGTCGTAGCCTGTAGCAGGATATACAACGAGAGTTACATAGTCGCCTGCGGCTGCCTTGCCGGCTTCGCCGGAGTATACTGCCTCGTTTGCTTCGTCTTCGTTGACGATGATATCATACATACCATATTCTGAGTATGCATACTGAACTGCATATTTTGTGAGTGAGGAGTAGTCAATTTCCTTATACATAACTTCGAAGGTTATGCCGGTTTTGACATCGCTCTTGGTTACGGTGTAGTAGTATCTGCCGTCTTCATCAGCTTTGATGGTCTTTGTGGAGGTGAGACCGAGCCAGCCGGCGGATCTTACTTTAACATAGTCTACCTGGTAGCCGGATTCAGGAAGGGTTACAACTTCAAGAGTTGTGCCGACACCAACGGAGCTTGCAACATATTCTTTGTAAATGCTTGATGCAAGGCCGAGGTCATTTTCTGCAAACTCGATGTTGTGGCCATTTGCCTGGAGATATGCGCTGCCGTGTGCCTTGGAATCGCTCAGCTTCATAACATCGAGAGTTGCCTTTGCAAACTCGCTGCCCTGTTTGAAGGTGAGGTTAAGGGTGACATGGGAGTTTGGCATCTTGAGGCTATAGAGACCGGAAGAGTCTGCCTTGAGAGTGGTTGTCCAGTTGAAGGTGCCGAACCACCATACAGACATCTCATAGGTAGCAGTAACTTTATCTACTGCATAGCCTGCATCAGGAACTACCTCGATGGAAACTTCTTCGCCCGGAGTGAAGCAGTATTGCTCAACACCGCTGGAGTTGTAGCAGCGATACTCCCAGGAGTTACTCTGGAGGGATGCATCGTAGTATTTGATAACACCATACTTGGTTACGTTATCCTGAACGAAGGTGGATGTTACGGTTACATCGTAGTCAGGCATAATGAAGTAGTCATTTGCGCCATCGTTATAGACTGTAACCTTGGAGCTGCCGTCTGAATACATTACTTCGGCAGACTGATATACCCAGCCGCTGAGCGGGAACGGGGCAAGGACTACCTTGTCGCCGGCCTTTGCTTCTGTTGCCCAGGTGTCTACGTTGCCGGTTTCAGAATCGGTTACGGAGAGGGTAAGGAAGCTTGTGCTGGAGTGGTCTATTTCGGTGAGCTTATGGGTGGTGCGCTCTTCGCCATAAGCGTCGGTGAGTTTGATTTCAACTACGGTCTCAGCATTAGGCATCTTGAAGTAGTAGATATTGCCGCCGAGGTCATAGACTGTGCTGCCCGGTACTATTACTTCGTCAACGCTCTTTGCGGATTCAGGAGAGACAGTCATGTAGACAATGCCGCCTACAGGAGCTGCACCGCCGGAAAGGGTCTTGCCTGCATACTCAAAAATGGCAGTTGTGGAGCCGATGAGAGTCTGAGCGCCGGAGTATGTTACTTTGTAGGAAATGTTCTTGGTAACAGCCTTCTTGAAGCTTACGGAGACGTTTACATCGTAGTTTGGCATGAGGAATTCATAGATTCCGTCATCGTCATCGTCAGTTACGCTGACCTGAGCGATCTTGCCGTCGGACTTCTGGTAAACAACGGAGTCTACAACGTAGCCCGCATCAGGCTCAACAGTTACCATTACGCTGTCGCCATAGTCTGCTGCAGAAGCAACTGCGCCGCCGACATAGGTATCAAAGGTACCGTAGGTAGGTGTGAGGCAGTTGATAGCATAGTCGCCCTTCTCGAAGAGAACGTTGATAGTTACTGCGGAGGCAGGCATGGTGAAGGAATTGTCTGTTACGGTTACATATGCGTTATTGTCATCGCGGGTTACAGTGATGGCGTGAACCGCATATTTTGCAGTAGGTTCAGGATAGATGGTGACTTTGTCACCGGCCTGAGCTCTGGTTGCATTGGTGTCTGTGCCAACTACGCAGTAGGTTGTACCCTTGCCTTCGTTATTGAAGTTGATTGCATAGCCTGTTACAGGAGATGCAGAGGGTGAAACTGTTGCGGTTGGTGTTACGGTTGCAGTTGGAGCAACGGTAGGAGTAACTGATGCTGAAGGAACAGGCAGGTACATTGTCTGACCAACCTTAACATAGTTAAGATTGATGCTGCTGTTGAGTCCTTCAAGAACAGTGTAGAAATTATAGTAATTTACGTTGTAGGAGTTGCAGATGGAGATTGCGGTCTCATTTTTCTGCACCTTGTGGGCTACAACACAATAATATGTTCCGGAAGTTGGAGCGGTGAGAGTAGGAATATAAACAACAGTACCGGCTTTAACGTTTCTGGTGTTTGTGATTCCGCTCATATTGCAGATGAGAGTAGCATAAGTGTTGTAGCTTACTCCCAGCTCATTGCAGATGCTGTAGAGAGTTTCATTGCTCAGAACAGTATGAGGAATGAGATAATATGCAATGTAGTCACCATTCTGGAGAGTACCGGTGGTGGCAGTGGTTGTGCTGCTTGATGTGCCGGTAGAGGTGGAGACCTTAATGTTGCCGGTGATAACAAGATCTGCTACAGCGACACCATTAGGGAGAATTACTGTGGTTCCGGCAGGCAGAGATGCATCGGACTTGGAGTAATCCCAGCCATTCAGAATGTAAATAGCCTGCTTGCAGTAATCATAAGGCAGACCGATTGCGCTGCAGATGGAAGACACGGATGTGCCGTTACTCTTAACGGTGTACTCATAAGTGTAGCCGCCGTTAGTGAAGCCATCTGCGCTTGCTTCTGTGCTGACTACGCCTACGAAGAGGCCGGCAATCATGCACAGGCAGAGCAACATGCTCAATAAACGATTGTTTTTCATACAAGATCCTCCTATATGGCCACCGAAATCCCCTTTTAGACAATATGTCCCTATTAGTGGCCTAATATATTGATGACATAATATCGCAGTTGAAACCAAATTGCAACATTTTTTTCAAAAATATTTCAAAAAAATTTCATTGGAGAAAAATTTGTCGCAAAATTTTTAATTTTTACTTCAAAAATTATATATTAATTGACATAAATATTGCTGAAATACCGCAAAAAATGGAGACTGCAGCAATTTTGCAGTCTCCATTCCGATTATATTTTATATAAATATAATTTTTATTTTACACTGAAGAGGATGTCGCCATAGGTGGGGTACGGCCAGTATTCGGTGGCAACGCAGGTTTCAAGCTCATCAAGATAAACCCGGATAGAGTTCATGGTGGCGAAAATCTCGTTCCGATAAAAATGCGCAAGCTCAAGTGATGAGTTTATCTTCTTGGCATTTACAAGAGCGCTGGCAAGAAGCTCGGTGCTTGCAGAGGCAGAGGCCACAAGACGGCTTATTCTAGCTATTAAAGTTTCTTCATAGCTGCAGTCGATGCTGGGGAAGGCCTTCTTTTTGGTGAGCATACTCTCTGCCATTTTGCCTGCGAAGAGGCTTGCTGAAGGGAGAATATCGCGGCGCACCATTTCGATGAGAGTCTGAGCTTCGATATTGAGCATTTTGCAGTAGGACTGGAGCTTTATTTCATAGCGGGCATTGAGCTCGGCTTCGGTATAGACATTGTGGCGGGTGAAAAGCTCTATGCTCTTCTGGTCTATATAGTATGGTGCGCAGTCGGGAACGGAGTCGAGCTTGAGAAGACCGCGTTTAGCTGCCTCGGCTTCCCATTCGGCACCGTAGTTATTGCCGTTGAAGATTATGCGGCGATGATCTCTGATAACACCTTTTATGAGGGTATGCAGTGCCTCTTCGAAATTGTCTGCAGATTCAAGAGTGTCGGCATACTGGCGAAGAGACTCGGCAACGATGGTGTTGAGGACTACGTTCGGGCCGGAGATAGATGCGGATGAGCCCGGCATGCGGAATTCAAACTTATTGCCTGTGAAGGCAAGAGGAGAGGTGCGGTTGCGGTCGGTGGTGTCTTTGGGGAATTTAGGGAGGACATTAACACCTACTTTGAATTCCTCGCGGCCATGACCGTCGTAGGAGCGGTCATTTTCGATAGCGGAGAGAATATCCGAAAGCTCATCGCCGATGAACATGGAGATTATAGGGGGAGGAGCTTCGTGCACGCCGGTTACACGGCAGTCGTTTGTAGCGGAGGCAACGGACATTCTGAGAAGTGCCTGATAATCGTCTACAGCCTGAATGACAGCGCAGAAGAAGAGAAGGAACTGAGCGTTATCATATGGGGTATCGCCCGGCTCAAGAAGGTTCATGCCCTCTTCGGTGCAGATGGACCAGTTATTGTGCTTGCCGCTGCCGTTGACGCCTTCAAAGGGCTTTTCGTGGAGAAGGCAGACCATGTCGTATTTGCGGGCGATCTTCTGCATCATCTCCATGGTGAGCTGGTTATGGTCGGCGGCAATGTTGGTGGTGGTGAAGATGGGTGCAAGCTCATGCTGGGCAGGGGCTGCCTCGTTGTGCTCGGTTTTGGCCATGATGCCAAGCTTCCAGAGCTCTTCATCGAGCTCCTTCATGAAGGCGGCAACTCTGGGCTTGATGGTGCCGAAGTAGTGGTCGGCAAGCTCCTGACCCTTTGGCGGCTTTGCGCCAAGGAGAGTGCGGCCGGTATAGATTAGGTCGCGGCGCTTATCATAGACGCTTTTATCGATGAGGAAATACTCCTGCTCGGCGCCGACAGTTGTTCTGACGGCCTTGACATTGTGCCCAAAGAGCTTTAAAACGCGCTTACCCTGTTTGTTGATGGCCTCCATGGAGCGAAGGAGCGGTGTTTTTTTATCGAGAGCCTCGCCGCCATAGGAGCAGAAGGCTGTGGGGATGCAGAGAACACCGTCTTTGATGAAGGCATAGGAGGTAGGATCCCAGGCAGTGTAGCCACGCGCTTCGAAGGTGGCACGAAGGCCGCCTGAAGGGAAGCTTGAGGCATCAGGCTCGCCCTGGATGAGCTCCTTGCCTGAAAACTCAAGGATGACTCCGCCTTCTTTATCGGGAGAGATAAAGCTGTCGTGCTTTTCGGCGGTTATGCCCGTCATAGGCTGGAACCAGTGGGTAAAGTGGGTGGCACCTTTTTCTATTGCCCAGTCCTTCATGGCAGAGGCTATAACCTCTGCTGCCTCGGGGCTGAGACGGGTACCCTCGCTTTTAGCGTTGCGGAGCTGAGCGTATATATTTTTTGGCAAACGCTGCTGCATAACAGCTTCGTTAAATACCATTGAGCCGAAAATTTCTGAGATTGTATTCATGTGATGTACCTCCGGTACGAGGCACTAGGCACTAGGCACTAGGCACTAGGCTAGGTGCTAGATTAGAATAAGTTAAGGTGGGGTGGGAATTAGGCACTAGGCGTTAGACACTAGGCATGAGCGCCCGCAGGCGCCATCCAGCGAGCAACCGAGCGCATGCGAGGCTCTTAGCGAGTCGGGCTAGGACTACTAATAGCTATTTTGTTTTGCGAGTCGGGCTCGCGCATAGTAGACGGGGTGCGATAAGAGGTCGTAGGGAATCAGGACCAAGTTTCCTGCTTACTGCTAACTATCTGTATTTTCTGACGAGTTATTTTATTCCACGACGGAAATGTTGTCAATGGCGGGTGAAAATAATTTACTTGGGGAAGTTGGCATCTTCGCCGAACAGGGATATCTGACGAGTGTTATTAGGGTCTATGCCAAGCTCCTGCGGCATGAAGCGTGGGCATACATTCTCGCTCACGGTTATAACAGAGGCTGCAAGGCGTGTGCCGATTTCAACAGCCTCTCTGAGGCTCTTGCCGTATGTGAGACCTGCGGAGACTCCCGCGCAGAAGGCATCGCCTGCGCCGGTAGTGTCTCTTACGTTTACTTTATTGGCAGGGAAAAAGCCCTTGTCACCATTTATGTCGGCATAGACTGCGCCGCGGCTGCCGAGCGTTACGACCATGGAAGGGATCTCAGCATTTATGAGCTTTTCGGAGATCTCATCGATGAGAGCGTCTATTGGAAGACCTGAGAGCTTATCTACAAAGAGTATCTCGGCTTCCTGCTCGTTGCAGACAAAGCAGTCGGTGCGCTTGAGAAAGTCGCGCCGCTCTGAGGCGATGCTCATATTGGCAACAACCGCATAGACACGCTTATTATATTTTTCGGCATAGTAAAATACCTGCTTAACGAGCTCTTTATCAAGGTCTATTTCAAGAACTATGCTGTCGGCATCAGAAAAGACGGCATCGCCGTTTTCTTTTATATATTCTATAAGCGGCTCAAGGCGAGGTCTTTTGGAGATGGAGCCTGCAACATCGCCTGTTTCGTCAAATACGGCAAGCCACATGCCAAGCCCATCTTCAGCGCAGACGCAGTGGGTCATGTCCACCTTGTGGTTTTTGAGCCTGCGGACAACGTCTTCGCCCTGGGGAGTGTCGTCTACCATGCTGACAAATTTGGGACGGAGCTCAAGATTTGCAATATCCTCGCAGAGGTTTCTGCCGACACCGCCATGGACTATCTCGACCATGCCTGCATTTCTGCCGGCGGGGATATAATTATCATAAGGGAAGCCCTTGATATCTACAAATATGGTGCCTACAACAACAATAGCCATTTTTCTCCTCCTAAATTTCAGGTAAGCAGAGTTTCGTATTTTCTTATTTCGGTGCGCTGAGCCTTCCAGTCGGGCATGAAGGCGGCAACTGTATTATAAAACGCAGCTGAGTGATTGGCATGCACAAAATGGGAAAATTCGTGCACAACAACATATTCAGCGCAGCGTTCGGGTACATAGGCAAGGCGGGTATTGAAGGTGAGGATATTCTCCTTCGGGCGGCAGCTGCCCCAACGGGACTTCATGCGGCGGTATTTTATCTCGGGGAAGGGACCGCAGTATTTGGCAAAGCAGGGGTAATATTTTCTGCACAGCGGCATTAAAATGGCGTCGCAGCGCTTGCCTTCAGTTGCGCGTGAGAGGACTTTTACATTGCTGACGTTCTCTTTTGCTGCGGCATATTTATCAAGGGCGCGACAAATCATATCGGCATTTGAATATAAAAGAGCATCAATGCGCGATTTGGGGTGGAAGCGGTTAGCTGAAACATGAACAGTACCGTCGGGTCGGATGCGGAGATTTATATTTTTTACTTTTTTATATTCGAGCTCATAGTTTATCTCGCGGCCGTTTAAGATGATGGTTTTTTGCATGTTAGTATTTCTCCCCATCTGCAGTGCTTCTTATATAGTAGAATATATACTGCTGGGCAAGACCTGCAAAATCGCCGAGCGAGGCAGGGTCAAAGCCCGGCGGGAAGTGCTCTTTGAGTGCTCTTTTTATCCACACATCTATAGGGAAGGCCTCCATATGGTGAAGACCGAAGAGCACGGCGCAGTTTGCAACTTTATCGCCGATGCCGTTTAGTTTAAGGAGCTCTTTTTTTGCCTCAATGCAGCTGCAGAGCTTTAATGCTTCAATGTCGAGTGAACCTGAAGATACTGCCTTTGCAGCCGAGATAATATACGGCGCGCGGTAGCCAGAGCGCAGGCAGGATAGGTCCTGCTCGGTCATTGAGGAGAGGGTTATAGCCGAAGGGAAAGCATAATACGTCTCCCCTTCAAAGCTTATTTCATCCCCGCACAGAGTGCAAAGGCGCTCAACGATGCCTTTTATTCTTTTTATATTATTGCACTGGGAGATTATAAAAGAGCACAGTGCCTCCCACGGGTCCTGGTTTAATATTCTAATTCCCTTGCCATAGGCTGTGCATTTATCAAGATAAGGAACTGTCATAAAACTTTCATCTGCAGAGGAATAGTCTGTGGAGAGGTCAAAATAATTCTGCCAGAACTCTATAGGTGCAGATGAGCTTATATAAACGCTGTTGCTCTCCTCCCAAACTCTTGCGGGGTATGGGCCTGCGACGCCGGTATAAACTCCGTTTTCATCGGCGTTCCAGCGAAAGCACTGCCCGCACTCGAAGGTTTTTATTATATCAAGATTTTCAGATGATGTGAGTTTAACGGTTTTAATGCTGCTGGTCATTTATATGGCTCCGGTTCATCAAACTGCCCCGGCAGAGGTTCTGCCGGGGCGGCTATTGGTTTTATTACGGTAGATTATTTCTCCTGATCTTTGCCTAGATATGCAAGGAGCATTTCGGAGAGAAGGTCGTCTCTATCTACACGGCATATAAGGTTGCGTGCGTTATTGTAGTTTGTGATGTAGGTAGGGTCTTCGGAAAGTATATAGCCCACAAGCTGGTTAACGGGGTTATATCCTTTTACTACCAGTGAATTATAGACGGAATTAATGATGTCTTTCATTTCGAGCTTACCGTCGATAGCTGTGAATTTACGGGTTGCGTCTTCCATAGAAGCGGGCTCCTTTCCTGCATTTATTCTGCATAGTTATTATAAACCGGAAACCGGCTGCAAGTCAACGGATAACAGCGTTGAATTTCTCCTTAAGTGCTGCAAGAACCGCTTTAACGGTCTGCTCGGCATCGTCATCGGTCATGGTGCGGTCATCAGCGCGCATGGTGAGTGAGAATGCAACAGACTTCATACCTTCGGCAATATGGTGGCCCTGGTATACATCGAAGAGGGCGCAGTCTTTAAGGAAGGTGCCGCCGTTTGCCATAATGCACTCTTCAAGGCTGCCTACCGGGATGGATGCATCGCAGACAACTGCGATATCTCTTGAAACGGCCGGGAATTTCGGGAGAGCTTCATATATAGGCAGAGCACGGCGGAGAGCATAGAGAACATCGAATTTGAGCTCTGCGCAGTACATGTCGGTATCTACACCGTAGTTCTTTGCAACTTCAGGGTGAATCTGGCCGAATACTCCGAGATACTCATCGCCTATATACACTTCAGCACAGCGGCCGGGGTGGTAGGAGGCGTTATCCTTTTTGGCAATATAGCGGGCAGTTTTGCCGGTGATCTTTTCAATGAGGGTATCAACAATGCCCTTGATGGTGAAGAAGTCTATGTCAGGACCATACATGCCGATAGAGACTATCTTCGGCTCATCTGCAAGACCGTCGCCGCGCTTGAGATATATTTTGCCTATCTCGTAGAGAAGGGCGGACTTGTTGCGGAAGTTATAGTTTCTGGTGAGAATCTCGAGCATGGATGGAAGGACAGTTGTGCGCATGATAGAGGTATCTTCGCCGAGGGGGTTTAAGATGCGGAGACTGTCTCTGAGAGGCGAGTCGGCAGGCATGCGGATTTTATCATAATAAGTGGGGCTGATGAAGGAATAGGTGATAATCTCATCAAGGCTCATGCTGCGCAGGAGTTCGCCCACGCTGCGCTCGCACTGCTGAAGCTCTGTATAGCCGCCGCAGCTGCTGATGGCGCCTGTGAACTCGGTGGGAATTTCATTATAGCCATACATACGGGCTACTTCCTCAGCGATATCGGAATAATGCTCAACGTCGCCGCGCCATGAAGGAACATTTATTGTATCGCCGTCAAGGGTGAAGCCGAGACGCTCAAGGTATGTCTTCATGTCTGCTTTGGATATGTCTGTGCCGAGGAGGGCGTTTATCTTTTCAGGCTCAAGAGTTACGGTTCTTGACTCAAGCGGCTTTGGCATTACGTCTATAACGCCTTCAACAACCTCGCCGGCATTGAGCATTTCAACGAGCTCGCATGCACGGTCTACGGCGCGCATGGTGTTTTTTGGGTCGAGACCCTTTTCGAAGCGTGAGGAGGCATCAGTGCGCATGCCGAGAGCTGTGGCTGTGCGGCGGACGGAAGGACCGTTGAAGCAGGCGGACTCAAAAAGGACCATGGCGGTATCGCCGACGATCTCGCTATTCTCACCGCCCATAACGCCTGCTACGCAGACGGGCTTATCGGTATCGCAGATGCAGAGCATGTCGGTGGTGAGCTTGCGCTCGGTGCCGTCGAGAGTGCGGATAGACTCCCCTTCTCTTGCACGGCGGACGTGGATCTCGCCGTTTTCAACACAGGAGAAATCGAATGCGTGCATAGGCTGGCCGTATTCAAGCATAACATAGTTTGTGATATCAACAAGGTTATTTATAGGGCGCATGCCGGCATTGCGGATTCTCTCCTTCATCCACTCGGGAGAGGGAGCGATTTTTACATTCTTGACCATGCGGGCAGTATATCTGGGGCAGAGGTCTTCATCTTCGATGATAATCTTTGCCATATCGTTTATATTGCCGCCTGCAAGAGCTTTAACCACAGGCTCGTGGAGCTTAAGCTCTTTATTGAATGTGGCTGCAGCTTCGCGGGCAAGGCCTATTGTGCACAGACAGTCGGGACGGTTTGGAGTTATCTCGAACTCGACGACGTGGTCATCAAGGCCCATTTTTGCTGCCATATCATCGCCGGGGGCATAGTCGCCTTCGAGGACGAGGATGCCGTCTTCGATTGCATAGGGAAAGTCGTGGAGAGTGGCGCCTAGCTCCTTTATGGAGCAGAGCATACCGTCTGAAAAGACGCCGCGGAGAGTCTTTGCCTTTATCTCTACTCCGCCGGGGAGGAGCGAATTATCTAAAGCGGCAGGAACAAGGTCGCCGACCTTGAGATTCTGTGCGCCTGTGCATATCTGCTTTGGCTCTGACTCGCCAACATCGACCATGCAGACAAACATATGGTCTGAATCGGGGTGGCGCTCCATAGAAACAATTTTGCCGACCTTGACGTTTTTCATGGTCTCGCTGAGGTCTTCGGTGGTCTCTACCTTTGAGCCGGAGACTGTCATGGCTTCAGCAAAGGTTCTGTCGTCATATTCGCTTAAAGGCAGGTCTACAAACTCATTAAGCCATTTTCTGGATAAAATCATTTTTCATACCCTCCTTAATTAAAACTGCTCAAGGAATCTTACGTCGTTTTCAAAGATGAGACGAAGATCCGGAATTTTATATTCGCCAAGTGCAAGGCGCTCAAGACCCATGCCGAATGCCCAGCCGGAGTAGACATCAGGGTCTATGCCGCAGCCTGCAAGAACCTTCGGGTGCACCATGCCGCAGCCGAGAATCTCAATCCAGCCCTCGCCCTTGCAGGTGGGGCAGCCTTTGCCGCCGCATTTGTGGCAGCGGATATCGAGTTCGCAGCTTGGCTCTGTGAACGGGAAGTGATGCGGGCGGAAGCGGGTGACGGTGCCTTCACCATAGATCTTTTCGACAACGAGATTCAAAGTGGCTTTGAGGTCTGCCATGGTGATTCCCTTGTCGATGACCATGCCTTCAATCTGGTGGAACATTGGAGAGTGGGTAGCGTCTACTTCGTCTTTGCGGTATACACGGCCCGGGGCTATCATACGGATAGGCAGGGGGCGGGTCTCCATGGCATGGACCTGCATGGGTGAGGTCTGTGTGCGGAGGAGGATTTGGCTATCTTCTGTGAAGTAGAAGGTATCTGTCCACTCGCGGGAGGGATGGGTTTCTTCTATATTTAATTTAGTGAAGTTATAGTCGGCAAGCTCTACTTCGGGGCCGTCTACTATATCAAAGCCCATGCCGATAAATATATCCTTGATCTGGTCAAGAACATTATACATGGGGTGCTTGCAGCCAAGCTTTGTGTCTTTGGCAGGCATGGTTACATCCACTGCCTCGGATTCGAGCTTCATCTCCATAAGGGCAGATGTGAGGGCTGTTTTGCGCTTATCTATAGCTTCTTCGATATCGGCGCGCAGCTTATTTGCAAGCTGGCCCATTTCGGGTCTTTCCTCGGCGGAAAGAGAGCCCATCTGTCTGAGGATGCCGGTGAGTTCACCTTTTTTGCCAAGGTATTTTACTCTTAGAGCTTCGAGAGAATCGACGTCCTCGGTCTCAAGAATTGCTTTGATTGAAGCTTCTCTGAGCTTCTGCATCATTTCACGCATAGTTTTTCTCCTTACATAACAAAAAGCTTCCGCCCCATTACTGGGACGAAAGCAATAACTTCCGCGGTACCACCCGTGTTTCGGCTTAAAGCCGCACTTTAATGAAACGGTAACGCATTTCACACGCCGGTGATTGGCCGGAGCTCCCGGGCGAACCAAATAGCGCTTATCCCGCGGCGGCTTTCAGCCGATGACCGCTGCTCTCTGGGGGAGGCAAACTATTATTTTCCCGTTCAACGCTTTAAAAATATAGCCTAATTAAATTAGCACAGCTGATGAAAATAAGCAAGAAGTTTTTTAATTATGCTCCGTTCCGCTTATTTTTTCTATCAGCTCGCCGACGTTATCTTCTGTTACATACATGCCAAAGCCGTCTTCATAGAGATCATCGTATCTCTCCCCGTAGCACATGCAGTTGATGATCATATCGCCGACTTCGGCATTATAGTGAGCATAGTCAATGTAGTTTGCACTATCGAAAACGATATCGTTATAGCCGCAGAAATTCCAGAAGGGAGTTATCTCGGCAACATCCTGAAGATATTCTATATATACATCATCGAGCTGCTGTCCGTAATAAAACGGGACCATGAAGAATTCTATCTCTATGTTGTTTTCATTGCAGAGAGCTATCATCTCTTCGAGTTTTTCGAGCATGCCCTCATAGGGAAGGCGGGTGCCCTCGATGATTGTGCCGTCAAGCTCAGCCTTCTGCTCTTCCGGCGTATTACCGCCAAAATCATAGGTGGTTACATAGTTATAATCATAGTTCCAGCCGTAGTCGTAGAATACAGAAATCGAATCTTTATTATATTGGCCCTCCGCCATTACTTCTATAACGGAGGAGCCGACAGTTGCGGGATTGAGATACATTTTCCAGAACTTGAAGGGATGCTCTTTGGCATACCAATAGGGTGAGCGCATAGGATCATCGAGATGGTACTCCCCTTTTCCGCTGAAGGAGAGGTTGCTCAAGCCAACGTATATTTTATCGGGAATAATACCGTTTTCTATAAATGTTCTTAAGGTCTCGAGATATTCATCCGGAAAGCCCGAGGAATAGGTCATGTTGTAGCAGCTGCCGGGCATTTTATCAGTGTGCAGGTTGCCGACATTTGATGCGCCGAAAACAAAGGAGTCGAATTTATCAGGCTCGGAGAGAATATAACAGGTTTTTATATAGTTTTTATTTGGCTCAACGCCGTTATTTTTTATGCTCAGCGGATGGAAGACATTGAAAGGGTCAATGATAACACACAATGCCGCCAGGATAATGACAAGGATGAGCACAAAAGCAAGCAGCTTTAAAATGAATTTTTTCATATTCTGTCCTTAGAACTGGAAATATACAAAGGTTACGCCGTTTGCAGCTCTAAACATGCATATTACTATCATTACTGCAAAATAAAGAGCATATCTGGCGGGAGCCTTCCAGCGGGATACTTCGGCAATAACATCGTGATCAAGTGAGAAGTAATCATATATAAGAAGCGGCACGGCACCTATAATAAATCTGGCTGCAAAGGCAAAATATTCTTTATCAAGCCAGTTATTCATTGTGAAGCCGGAGCACAGATATTCTATCGGGTGAGAAAGCCCGACGGGAATATGGCTTATGAGATAAAAAGCATCGCTTATAGTCTCGGCACGGAAGAAGGCTGCGCACAGATAGAAGAACGTGAAGGCGAGGATAACTCTTATCACCCAGATGCCGTTTCGCTTTTTTGTATATGACTTTATGCCGAATATGTCTTCAAATATCTGCCCGAGACCGCTTAAACCGCCCCAGAAGACATATGTCCAGCTGGCACCATGCCACAGACCGCTTACAAGGAATGTGATGAAGATATTGAGGCGGTATCTCCAGCGGCTGCAGCGGCTGCCGCCGAGCGGGATGTATACATAGTCTCTAAACCAGCTTGTGAGAGATATATGCCATCTGCCCCAGGTCTCTTTAACACTTGAGGAGAGAAACGGGCTTTTAAAGTTTTCCATAAGCTCTATGCCCATAAGCTTTGAGGTGCCTCTGGCAATGTCGGAATAGCCTGAAAAATCGCAATATATCTGAATGGCAAACATCATGGCTGCGATGAGAAGAGCAAAGCCGCTGTAAGAGTGGACATCGGCAAATACAGTATCTACATAGGGAGCGAAATTATCCGCTACCACCATTTTTTTGAAGAAACCGACCGCCATGAGCTTAAGGCCATATGTTGCCTGTTCGTAGCTGAAGTGATGCTCAGCCTTTATCTGCGGGAGGAGATTCTGCGTGCGCTCTATAGGACCTGCCACAAGCTGCGGGAAAAACGAAATAAAGGTTGCATAAATGCCGAAATGATGTTCCGCCTTTACTTTGCCTCTATATACATCTATAACATAGCTCAATGTCTGAAAGGTATAGAATGAAATGCCGACAGGCAGAAGCCACTTGAGAGTTATCGGCTGAAGCTTTATTGTGAAAATAGAGAGAATGGCTGAGAGGGATTCGAAAAACCAGTTGAAATATTTGAATACGAACAAAACTCCCAGGCAGGCAATGAGAGTTACCCAGAGTATGAGTTTCTTTTTATGTGTGTCTTCTGTTTTTTCAAGGAAGATGGCGGCAAAGTATGATACAGCCGTTGTGAAGAGGATAAGCACTACATATTTCACATTCCAGCTCATATAGAAATAGTAGCTGGCGGCAAAGAGCAATATCCACCTGTAGCGGTGAGGCAGCGCCCAATATAATATGAATACTATTGGAAGAAAAACGGCAAACTGCCATGAGTTAAAGAGCATCTTGTTTCTCCGGATTTTTTAATTGAATATTTATTTTACTTTATTTCAGCATTTGTTGCAATAGATTAAAGCGCAATAATTATTGGCGTTCAGGGGCTGTGTGTGGTATAATCCATATAATATTTTTCGGAGGTGCCGAAATGAACAATCTTCAGAAAAGGACATGGGCAGAAATATTCCCGGAACATATAAGGCACAACTACGCTGCCATACGCGCATCGCTCCCGGAGGGCTGCCGCTTTCTTGGAGTGGTGAAGGCCGATGCATACGGGCACGGCGCGCTGCAGGTATCAAGGCTTCTGCAGGAGTGCGGGGCGGATTATCTGGCGGTATCGTGTCTGGACGAAGCGCTGGAGCTGCGCGACGGCGGCATTACAATGCCGATACTCATTCTCGGGCACACTCCTTATGAATATACATCAGATCTTATAGACAACAACATAACTCAGACGGTAACCTGCCTTGCAAAGGCCGAAGAATATTCAGCGGAGGCAGTAAAGCTTGGCAAGGAACTTAAGATACATATAAAAGTGGATACGGGAATGTCGCGTCTGGGATTTATATGCAGCGGGGATGCCTTTGATGACGGTGCAGAGAATATTGCAAGCTCCTGTGCACTGCCGAATCTTATCCACGAGGGGATATATACGCACTTTGCTGTTTCTGACGAGGCGGATGAAGAGAGCCGTGAGTATACTCTTGCGCAGTTTAAGCTGTTTACAGACGTTATCGCGGCGTTGAAGGAGAAGCACGGCATAAGCTTTGCTATACGCCACTGCGCAAACAGCGGAGCGGTTGTAAACTACCCCGAGATGGCACTTGACATGGTGCGCCCGGGACTGCTGCTATATGGCTATGGCGACAGCAGCGGAAGGCTTGGTCTTAAGCCATGCATGAGGCTCGTTACCACAATAAGTACTATTAAATATTATGAAAAAGGCACCTCGGTGAGCTACGGAAGGCACTACCGCACCACCAGGCGCACGCGCATGGGCGTTCTTGCCATAGGATATGCAGACGGACTGCCGAGGATAGTATCGGGCAAATGCAGCTTCTATACGCCATATGGAAGCACTCCGCAGTGCGGGAATATATGCATGGATATGTGCATGGCGGACCTTACGGGAGTATATGAGGCAGAAGTGGGCACAGAGGTTGAGATATTTGGCGAAAACTGCAGCATATATCAGATATCTGATGCAGCGCAGACTATTCCGTATGAAATACTGTGCAGCGTGACAAAGCGTGTCCCGAGAGTTTATAAAGTATAAGAACAAAAACACCCTCAGAAAATCTGAGGGTGTTTCCCACATAAGCCATGCCGGCCCAGTTATAACCTGCACGTATGTGACAGGTGGGTCGCCTTAGTTCTGTTTCGCTGCTTCCAACATCCGGACGGAGCCGGGAGGCCTGCAATCCGCAGATTCATATCGGCATCCCTTATAAAAGATGTGGGTTTAATGGACCGCAATCCTGCAGAGGCAGGAACACGGCGTGTAGGCTGGGGAAAGGATGTATTATTCCTCGCTCTCGTCTTCGTCGTCGTAGAGAAGAGCCATGAACTTTTCGTATACATCGTTGAGCTCATCGTCATCGTCGATAGACTCAAAGAGCTCGTCGTTATTTTCGTCTATGATGCTGCGGAGGATGATGAAACCGTAATCAGGGTCGTTTTCGTCTATATTTGCAGGCAGGAATGCAACGTAGCTATTGTTGTTGTAGTCCATGGACTCGATATATTCCAGTTCGAATTCCTGACCGTCATCGTCGACTATTGTTATGAAGTCGCTGCCGAAATCTTCGCTCATTTTGTGTCTCCTTTTTCTTATTTTTCTTTATAATAACGCATTGGAGAATATAAATCAACAAAAGTATTGTTTACAATTTCTTATATTTTTCGCCTATTGTTTTGGCGGAAGCTATGGTATAATGTAAACTCACACAATAGTCCATCGGCCGGTATCAACTATCCGGACCATACAGGAGGATGTAAGCTATATATGGATAACGGAAAGCACGAATCCACATCTGTTATTAAAATTGAAAACATCCCTGCGGAATCCCGCTCAGAAGATCCCGTCCGCACTGAAGATACAACCGGCAAAACCCGCCGGAAAAAGCAGAAGACTTCTCAGACTGTGCCTGAAAGCTCTGCTCCCGAGAAGAGCAGCTCCGGCAAAAAGGACGCTTCAGGCTTTGTTTTAAAGGCTGCCGACGTTACTGTTGATTCGGTGCTGTCGGTGATCAAAGCGGTTTTCAAGTGCCTTGGCACAGTGTTTCTGATACTGCTTCTGGCGGGGATGCTGTTTGCAATTATATTTGCATATTACGTGAAGACCTGCCTTACGCCGGAGCTTGACGTATCGCTTGATGACTACAGACTGAATCAGTCGAGCACCATATGGTATGAGACCTCCTCAGGTACCTGGGAGGAGCTTGTGATGCTCAACGGACTGGAGAATAGAATCTGGGTGGATTATGACGATATCCCGGAATATATGGAGCAGGCCGTTATAGCAATAGAAGATAAGCGTTTTTATGATCACAAGGGAGTTGACTGGTATAGAACGGCAGGTGCGTTCGTTGAGATGTTCGTTACCATGCAGAACAGCTACGGCGGCTCCACGATAACCCAGCAGCTCATCAAAAACCTTACCGGTCAGGATGAGGTCACCATTCAGCGAAAGCTCACGGAAATATTCGGGGCGCTTGAGCTTGAGAAGAAATACGACAAAAAAGAGATTATGGAATGGTATCTCAATGCCGTATATTTTGGCGAGGGCTGCTACGGCGTGCAGACAGCGGCGCATACTTATTTCGGCAAGGATGTATCTCAGCTAAGCCTAGCTGAGTGTGCTGCAATTGCAGGAATTACAAACCTGCCGACGTATTATGACCCGTTTTATAATGAGCAGAACAACAAAGAGCGGCAGGAGACAATCCTGCGGGAAATGTATAACCAGGGCTTTATAGACTATGAAACATATCTTGATGCGGTTGCAGAGGAGCTTATTTTCTCACGTGCACCGAGTGAAGAGTCTGTGCAGCAGCTTTATACATATTATGAAGAAACCGTTATAGCTGACCTTACAAAAGACCTGATGGAGCTTAAGGGCATAGGCGAATCAGCTGCCAGGACCCTGGTATTCAACGGCGGCTACCAGATATACTGCTGCATGGACCCTGATATTCAGGCAGATGTTGATACTATATATGAAGATCTCTCTGCAATTCCGTCTACCTACGATACACAGCAGCTGCAGAGCGCAATAGTTGTTATGGACCCGTATAACGGCAAGGTAGTGGCGCTTTCAGGCGGTGTGGGGCAGAAGTCAATAAACTTCGGGCTTAACCGCGCTACAGATTCTCAGCGCTCGCCGGGGTCATCATTCAAGCCGATTGCGTCTTATGGTCCTGCAACAGAGCTGGGATACATTACGCCGTCTACGCTTGTCAACGACTCAGCAAACATCTCACTTGTGGGCACAGACTGGTATCCTTCAAATGACGGCGGCGGAAACTACGGCATTCTTACTATCTTTGAAGCTCTGCAGTATTCGCTGAATACAGTTGCAGCGCAGATAGTGGATAAGCTCGGACCTGAAACATGCTATAACTACCTTATTAATAAACTCGGTGTAACAAGCCTTGTACCGGATGACTGCTCTTATGCCCCCATGGCGCTGGGACAGCTCACCAACGGAATTACGGTGCGCGAGATGGCAGCGGCATACTGCTCGTTTGTTAATGACGGCGTATTCACCTACAGCCGCACATATTCAAAAGTGCTTGATAAAGACGGGAACGTTGTTATCGATAACTCGCCGAGCACCATTCAGGCATTTTCAGAAAATACCGCACATATAATGACATATATGCTTGAAAACGCCGTTGAGAACGGTACCGGCACAGAAGCAGACCTCCACAACATGCCGGTTGCCGGCAAGACGGGAACTTCGGGAGAATATATGGACAGATGGTTTGTAGGCTGCACCCCGTATTATGTTGCAGCTGTATGGACAGGCTACGATACGCCTTCGAAAATTAATGTTTCAGGCAACCCTGCTGCAAGACTCTGGAAATCAGTTATGCGGCCTGTGCACGAGGGGCTTGACTATAAATCGTTCACATATCCCATGCTCGGCGGCAACACCGGCGTATTCGGCATTACGGATGAAGATGTTGCAGGGTCTGCAACTACTGTTACCGATTCCGACATCTATTACCCGGATGCAAACAGCAGTATTATCTATACACCTGACACGTATTACCCCGACACTATCCCTTCGGGTACAGGAACTATTATTATAGGCTGAGGCGCTTATTGACAAGTTCATTCTTATATGTTACATTTTAATGACAAAAAACGGAGGTGTTGTATTTTGTCTACACTAGAATATAAAGGTCATCCTCTGCAGCGCAAAGATAATCTTATTTATTACGGAAGTTTTGCTGATAAATATATAGTTCAGCTTCAGATTCTGGAGACCAAAAAAGTTAAGGATCTTGATGTTGCTTCCAAGGTATCCGTAGCTCTGCAGCTTACGGACCCTACAGTAAAGATTCGCGACAGAGTTGTTAAAAAGAGCGAAAAGGAGAGTCTCTACACGGCAATAGATGTTGGTGCTGTGTGGCTTGAGCGTGCATTGGCAAACGACTGAAAGGGAGTCTTGAAATGCTTAGATCGTTCTTGAGAAAATCTATAGCAGTTTTAATTGCGGCGGCAATGCTTGCCTCGGTGACAGCATTTGCCGACAGTGCTGTTGTTTCGGGCTCGGGAGTTAATTTTCGAGAAGGTCCCGGCACTGAATACAATGTGATAGCCACTTTAACGCGAGGAACAGAGGTTACCGTTAACGGGCTATATAACAGCTCATGGTATTCCGTTACTTATAACGGGCGCAGCGGATATATTTCTTCGGCTTATCTGAGCATACAGTCATCAGGCAGCAGTATCGTTTCGTCCGGCGGCAGCACAGCGGTCCAGGGGCAGAACGGCGGAATTATTATAGTAGGACAGAGCAGAACCGGCACCTCTGAGGATACTTCTTCAGAAGCTACAGCAACGCCCGTTCCCACGGTGCAGCCGACCGCAGTGCCGTCTCAGCAGAACTCCGGCACGATTATAATCGGCGGAAACTATAAATACCCGACGACCACGGCAACTGCAGCCCCTGCTGCAACGCCAACTCCTACCCCAACTGCCTCTCCCGCCGCCACAGCAGCGCCGAGCTCAACTTCATCTTCTGCCGCAGCAAGCAGCGGGATAAGAACGGGAATTATCTCGGGTGACTATGTACGCTTTCGTACAGGTCCGTCCACCACATATTCGATTATAAGCACATACAACAAAGGTACCGAGCTTTATATCCTTGATGTTTCAGGCAGCTGGACCAGATGCACGATAAACGGCACAACGGGGTTTGTATCGTCAGATTATGTTACGGAGACGACGGTTTCGGTTCCTGCTGAGAGTTCAAATATTGTTATTTCCTCTTCTGAGAGCAGCACAACGACAACCACCGACAGTTCTTCAACTGCCGCCGCAGATACGAGTGTTTCAACCGAAACTTTAAATTCTTCTGCAAAGGCAGGATATATCTGCGGCAATAATGTCCGTTTCCGCTCCGGTGCATCTCTAAGTTCCGACATTATCGGTGAATTCTATTTTGGAAACGGCGTTACGATATACGGTACAAGCGGTGACTGGACCGCAGTTGCTGCAGACGGGAAGACAGGCTATGTCTACAGCAAATATGTTAAAGAGGGCAGCTATACTGCAGTTAGTGCATCATCAGAAAGTTCAGATGATAATACTGTCTCCGCAGACACTTCCTCTGCGTCTGTTACCGGCAATATTGCCGGAGGGCAGATAATTGCTGCATATGCCTGCACATTTGTGGGCACGCCGTATAAATGGGGCGGAACAGATCCTTCAACAGGCTTTGACTGCTCAGGCTTTGTATACTATGTATATAAGCAGTTTGGAATAACGCTGAACCGTGTTGCCGCAGACCAGGCAATGAACGGCACGGCTGTTGATCCTTCTAACCTGCAGCCCGGCGATGTGCTGTGCTTCTATTCAAGCGGGAGCTATATAGGGCATTCGGGAATATATATAGGCGACGGAAAGTTTGTTCATGCCGCTTCTTCTACAACAGGCGTTATTATAACAGAGCTTGCCGGCAACTATACTGCAAGAGGATATGTTGCCCGTAGAATTGTATAACGAAAGTCAAAAAGCAGGAACCCTGAGTTAATTTCAAGGTTCCTGCTTTTTATCTGTATTTTGCCAGATTGGAATTAAGTTTTCGGAATATTCTCTCGTTGAACCACGGCTCCGTTGAAGCATTATAAACTTCCTCTATCGGGAACCAGCCGACGCCTTTATTTTCGTCTTCTTTGACGCTGAGCGCGTCTTTTTCATCCGCCTCAAGGAGATATGTTACATTCATATGCAGATGGCTTGGAACATATTTTCCGCGTTTTTCATGCCCGTCTACCGTGAGAGTTTCAAGAGAATAGATATTTTCGCTTACCGGGAATACATTTTTTATTCCCGTCTCCTCTTTAGCCTCGCGCAGGGCAACGGCAAGAAGGTCAGTGTCTCCGTCGGCATGCCCGCCCGTCCATGTCCAGGAGTCATAAATGCGGTGATATGCAAGAAGGACTTTAGTACGGTTGTGGTTTACTATCCACGAGGAGGCAGTAATATGCGCAACTTCATTGCTTCTTAAAAATGCATCGTCATTCTCGGCAATGAATTCCATGATCACTTTTTTATCGCGCTCTTCCTGCTCATTTACGGGGGTGTAGGTTTTAATATCGTTTAATATCTTTTCTCTGCTCATTCAAATGCCTCCAGATAGGCTTTAATATCAAAAGGCTTTACCTGCTCATCTTTTTTAAGATAGAGAGGATGGTGCGGGTGACCCTTCTTTGAGCACTTCCCTGCGCACAGCCATAAAGCATTATATTTTTCGCCGATGGTGATCATATCTTTAACACAGGAGGGAAGATATGGTCTTTTTTCTATCACTGTGCCCCAGGCTGCCCAGACTGCAGGTCTAACTCCCGGTTCTACATTCGATAGGATATACTCAAACGCTTTCATGTTCTCGCGATGCAGCCCGGAATTGAAGATATGGTCCATATCATCAGGGTCGGTTGCGCGCTGGGCATAGACATTAAACATCATCCAGCCGCTATAGCCGTTATTCCCGGCTATTCGGGCTACTGACTTGAGAGTGTTATCAAGGTCGTCCGGGGCGGCCGTTGAAGGGTTTATACCTATGCAGATAAGCGGATTTTTGCCCTTTTCACCGAGGATATACCTGTATTCGGTATAAAAATCGGGCACATAGAGCCATTTTTCGGTATCATATTCCCCGAGAGCACCTGAGGCTGAAAGAGCATCTTCAAAGCTCAAGGAGCTGCCGGCCGTGCTCTCGTGTTTAGGTACATGTCCCATAAGTCAGTTAAGAGCGTCTATGAGAGACTGCGCACGGTCTGTATTTTCCCAGGCAACATTGAGGTCTTCGCGACCCATATGACCATAGGCTGCAAGACGGCGGTAGATAGGCTTGCGCAGATCAAGATCGCGGATTATGGCGGTAGGTCTGAAGTCGAAGACTTTATTTACAGCCTCTGTGAGTTTATCATCTGAGACTTTGCCTGTGCCGAAGGTCTCAACGAGCACGGATACCGGCTTTGCAACACCGATAGCATAAGCGAGCTGAATCTGGCAGCGCTCAGCAAGCCCTGCTGCTACAACAGTCTTTGCCGCCCAGCGTGCAGCATATGCTGCGCTGCGGTCGACCTTGGTAGGATCTTTGCCTGAGAATGCTCCGCCGCCGTGGGGAGCGCTGCCGCCGTAGGTATCAACGATTATCTTGCGGCCTGTGAGGCCTGAGTCGCCCTGCGGACCGCCGATAACGAAGCGACCTGTGGGGTTTATAAAGTACTTTGTATTATCATCAAGAAGCTCAGGGGGTATCACGGGCTTTATAACAAGCTCTATCATGTCGCGGCGGATTTCGTCGAGCTCAGCTTCAGGTGCATGCTGGGCGGAGATAACTACCGTATCAACACGGACAGGCTTTCTATTTTCGTCGTATTCAACGGTAACCTGAGTTTTTCCGTCTGGTCTTAAGTAATCAACCAGATGGTCTTTTCTTATCTTTGTGAGGCGCATTGCAAGCTTATGAGAGAGAGAGATTGCAAGCGGCATAAGTTCGGGAGTTTCGTTGCAGGCATAGCCGAACATCATTCCCTGATCGCCGGCGCCGTTTTGCAGCTCGTTATCTTCGCCGTCTTTATTTTCAAGCGCTTTGTCAACGCCAAGGGCTATATCGCCGGACTGCTCGTCTATATTGGTGATAATGCCGCAGGTATCGCAGTCAAAGCCGTATTTTGCTCTATCGTATCCGATGTCTCTTATAACATCTCTTGCAATCTTTGAAATATCAACATAGCATTCGGTGCTTATCTCACCCATTATGTGGACAAGGCCTGTGGAGACTGTTGTTTCGCAGGCTACACGGCCGTTAGGGTCCTGCTCAAGGATAGCATCGAGCACGGCATCGGATATCTGGTCGCAGATTTTGTCGGGATGGCCTTCAGTTACGGATTCTGATGTGAATAGATAATGACTCATATATAATATTCTCCTTCTTTGCACTCTTAAACATGATAGGCAAAAGAAAAGCCCCGCCGCCGGCGGAGCTTGGATTGGTTAGTATTTCGAGCCTCATCTTTCGATCTCACCGCCGGATTTGGCACCACGTTTTAAACAGGTTGCCGGGCTTCACAGGGCCGTTCCCTCCACCACTCTTGATAAGGTATTAAATTTTGTGGTGTTATTATAGCAGTTCGGTGCCGTTTGTCAACAGTAATATTTTTATTCTCTGTACTGTTTTGTCTTAAGAGCATACCCGCAGCTTCTGCAAAGGGGTTCAATCGCCTTATGGCGGGTAAATCCGGTATATATAGATTGTGCGCGCGGAGAATTTAATATAGCTTCAAGATCATCTTCGAAAAGATTACCGAGAGCAATGCTCCCGTTGGCATCAAGGCAGCATGGAACGACAGTTCCGTCAGAGAGCACAGCTATCTGGTCGCGCAGAGCATAGCAGAATGCGTCCTCGCCTAGGACCTCGCCGGCAGCATCCGGCCAGTCGAACTTTTCACCCCACTCAAGATAGAGCTTATCTCTGATACGGTATCCGCTTCTATTTTCATGCCAGTCGTCCGGGAAAGCTGCATGGAGAGTATTTAGGATCTCAGCATTTGCGCTATTGCGACCGCCTATATTCCAGAGCCTGAATACTGTTATTATTCCGCTAAGCGAGGCTTTATCCGCAAAGGCAATGCAGCTATTAAGATAGGCTGAGGGTGCATATTCCCCGTTTGCCTCAAGGGCATGGAGAGAAATGCTTATTTTATAAATGCGGCTTTTTATAAGCTCATCAGCGCGTGAATCGAGCAGAGTGCCGTTTGTTGTGAGCATTGGTCTGAAGCCCTTAGCTGCTGCTATATTTATAAACTCAGGCAGCAGAGAGTGCGTAAGCGGCTCGCCCAATACGTGAAAATAGAGATACTGTGCCTTTCCCTTTATTTTATCCGTGAGGACATCAAACTCCTCGGCAGTGAGGCTCCTCGGCGGGCGTGATGTGCCGTGGCAGAACGAGCAGGAGAGGTTGCAGGTATTGGTTATTTCAAGAAATACTTTGCTGAGCATATCAGGTGTAGAAAAGCTCGAAGCTGCCGTAGGCGCAGAGTGTTCCGGCATCATTTTTCACTTCAACAGCTACCAGAGCAGTCTTTCTGCCGGCTTTTAAGACTTTAGCCTCTGCGCTTGCTCTGCCTTCTGTTAAGGCTCTTAAAAAATGCACATCGGAGCACTGGGTTACCATGAGCTGCGGGGTATCTTTTGCATATATGGCTGCATAGCCTGCAGTTACGTCCATTAGTGTATATAATGTACCGCCGTGCGCCATTCCCATAGGATTTAAAAGTTCCTCGCGCATATCTACATATGCCCTGCAGCATCCCTTTTCTATCTCCTCGAGACATACTCCAACATTCCTTGTTAAAGTGTTGCCTTCAACGCACGGCTCTTCTTTAATACGAGCATTCATTTCTTCAAGAGATATAAGTTCAAGTGCCATGTTATCGTTTTCCCTTTCGAAAAGCTATTTAATTCGAGGCTAATTATAGCACAACAAAGGGCATAAAAAAAGCATCCATCATTTTGCCATGAACAAAGTGACGAACACCGGCGGTAAAAATAATTTTATAAACGAAATGACCCTTGCCTGAAACATCTTTCACCTGCATCAGACAAGGGTCATTTCTCCGGATTTTTAGTATCTAACATCCTGGTTACCTCTCTATTCTATTGATTTTCAGCACTTCCGCATTCAGAACACATTACCCATGGCATTTAATGTTCATAACTTTCGAACTCTCATAAGTGAGATAAGCTTATGCCGGAAACTTTCTTAATTTGGAGTGCGCAGCCCTTTGAGATCTTTAAGGGCTATTTACATGTACATGGGACTCACCCCTTCTTTACGATACTTACTTTATCACTTTGTATATGCTTTTTCAAGAAGCATGTTGCACAAAATTAACAAAAATTATTTGTGTAACCTGCCGAAATTTTCATATTTTTGGTTATTCTCACAAACAGCCGTTGACTCTTATCTTTTGTCGGTATAAAATTATTAATTGTGAGTGTGTTAAGAGCTTTCAGGGGGTGAAAGCTCTTATTTATTTTCAGTTTTCGTTGTGATAATATTATTTCAATATGAATAATTTCAATAATAAAAACAGTAAATACGCCCATAAGCTTGCTCTGGGCAGTGTGATGGCGGCGCTTGGCACAGTTATAATGCTCACGGGAGGGCTGATTCCCGTATTCACATACTGCTCGCCGCTTATTGCAGCGCTTCTGCTTGTTCCCGTGTGCGATGTCTGCGGGGTGAGCTACGGGTGGATAGTATGGTTTGTAACGTCGGTTCTTTCAATGCTTATAGGGGCTGACAAGGAAGCTGCCTTTTTCTATATCTTTTTAGGCTATTACCCGATAATCAAACCGTTTTTTGATAAAATAAGAAGCAAGCTTCTGCGCATTGCATCAAAAACTGCTTTATTTGCGTGTGCTGTTGGCGCAATGTATTTTATTATATGCTTTGTATTCAGGATTGGAGATATAATAGAGAGCTTTTCGGGCACAAGGATATTAAATATATTATTCTTTATTTCAATTATTCTATGCATGCTTATATATGATAAGGCACTTGAAAATATTGCCCGCTATTATTTTATAAAATTAAAACCGAAGCTTATGCACGGCCGTTCAGGGGCATCAGCTAAAAAGCATTGAAATAAACGCCAAAATCCGTAAAAAATACTTGCAAAGCGCTTTTATATCTGCTATTATATTTTAGCATTTCACACGGAGATGGACTTTCCCCCATGTGACATCGTAAAGACATTATACGGTGTTTGGTGGAGGGGTTGAGATCTCCGGAGGAAAAAACATTTTATAAGGAGAAAACCAAATGTCAGTAGTATCTATGAAGCAGTTGCTGGAAGCAGGTGTCCACTTCGGTCACCAGACCAGACGCTGGAACCCGAAAATGGCCGAATACATTTACTGTGAACGCAACGGTATTTATATCATCGACCTTCAGAAGACCGTTAAAAAGCTCGAAGAAGCATACGATTTCGTACGCGACACTGCAGCTAATGGCGGCACAATCCTCTTTGTTGGAACAAAGAAGCAGGCAACAGATGCAGTTAAAGAAGAAGCTGCACGTGTTGGCATGTACTATGTAAATGCTCGCTGGCTCGGCGGCATGCTCACAAACTTCAAGACCATGCGCACAAGAATCGACCGTCTTGCACAGCTCAAGAAGATGCAGGAAGACGGAACCTTCGATATGCTTCCTAAGAAAGAAGTTATGAAGCATCTTGGCGAGATGGAAAAGCTCGAGAAGTATCTCGGCGGCGTTAAAGAGATGAAGAAGCTCCCTTCCGCAATGTTTGTTGTTGACCCTCGCAAGGAGCACAACGCAATTGCAGAAGCACGCAAGCTCCACATTCCTATCGTTGCTATTGTTGATACAAACTGTGATCCTGATGAAGTTGATTACGTTATCCCTGCAAACGATGATGCTATCCGTGCTATCCGCCTGATTGCTGCCACTATGGCTGATGCAGTTCAGGAAGGTCGTCAGGGCGAAGATGCAGAAGCTGAAGTTGAAGCTGCAGCAAGCACTGAAGAAGCAGCTGAAGCACCTGTTGAAGAGTAATAATCTATAAAGGGGCACATTACAGCGCCCCTTTTTCTATGAAAATAATAGGAGGAAAATTAAATGGCATTTACAGCTCAGGATGTTAAAACATTAAGAGAAATGACCAACGTAGGTATGATGGACTGCAAAAAGGCTCTCCAGGCTACCGATGGTGATATGGACAAGGCTGTTGACTGGCTCCGTGAGAAGGGTCTTGCAAAGGCAGCTAAGAAGGCAGGACGCATTGCTGCAGAAGGCATGGCATATGCATATGTATGCCCCGAGTGCGGCGTGGGCGCTATGGTTGAAGTTAACTGCGAAACAGACTTCTGCGCAAAGAGCGATCTGTTCACAGCATTTGTTAAGGATATCTGCAAAGTAGTTCTTAACGACAATCCTGCAGACGTTGAAGCACTTATGGCTTGCAAATACCCCGGATCCGAGCTCACAGTTGCAGAGACACTTCCTGAAAAGGTTATGTCTATAGGTGAAAATCTCCAGGTCCGCCGTTTTGTACGCTTTGCAAACAAGACAAATGTTGCTTATGTTCACATGGGCGGCACACGTGCTGTTCTTGTTAACCTGGTTGCAGACGATGGTCTTGATGTAACAGAAATCGGCAAGAACGTTGCTATGCAGATTGCTGCTATGAATCCGAAGTACTGGGACAAAGCAAATGTTCCTCAGGAAGACATTGACCACGAGATGGAAGTTCAGGTTGCTCTTATGGAGAACGACCCGAAAATGGCTTCCAAGCCGCAGGCTGTTAAGGAGAAGATTGCAGCCGGCAAGCTCAATGCTTTCTACAAAGAGAACTGCCTGCTCCAGATGGACTTCGTTCGCTCCGATCTCTTCTCCGGTTCTGTTGAGGGCTACATTGCTGATGCAGCAAAGAAGCTCGGCGGCAGCGTAAAATTTGTTGATGCTGTTCACTTCATCAAGGGTGAAGGCATTGAGAAGAAAGAAGAAGACTTTGCAGCTGAAGTTGCAGCTCAGATGAACATGGGCAAGTAATTCTTCCCCATTCCATTAACCAAATATATTATTAATAACCGATCGGCAAAAATGCCGACCGGTTATTTTTTTGCTATTATTTGCTAATCAAAAAAGAGAGACGGATGATTCCGTCTCTCTTATGGTAATTGTATTTATGATTTTCTTTAATGCATCAGAGCGCCTGCTGCTGTGATGAGCTGCGGGAAGATAATGCACAGTGCACAGACAACAAGTGTTCCAAGGAGATATGGGAACAGATACTTGAATGTGCTTGTTACCTTGATCTTCATAAGGTCGCATGCAACATAGAGGCACATGCCGACAGGAGGAGTTACAAGGCCAACGCCTATAACAACAGTGATAAGAACACCAAGGACGATTGGGTCAATACCAACGGACATTGCTATTGGGAAGATGATAGGCATAAAGAGTGTAAGGGCTGCAATTGACTCCATGAACATTGTTACAACGAAGAACAGGAGAAGAATCATTATAAGGATTACGTTCGGATTGGAGGAAATTCCAAGCATAACGCCTGTGAGCCATTTATCAAAGCCTGCAGTTGTGAGCATAATAGTGAAGAGCTTAGCACCGCCTATAACGACGAAAATACGAGCTGAAACTCTGACAGTCTCTATGAAGGCAAACTTAAGGTCTGCCCATTTGAGCTCTCTATATACAAGACCGCCGCAGATAAGACCGTAAAGAACTGCTATAGCACCGGCTTCGGTCGGGGATACAATACCGGTTGTGATGGTACCTATGATGATGATAGGCATAAGAAGTGCAGGCCAGGAGCTTTTGAATGTGCGCCATACTTCTTTAATCTCAAACTTGCCGTCTTCAGGAGTGATGCCTTCTTTTTTTGCAAAGATGTATGAGAAGATCATCTGTGAGAGACCAATAAGAATGCCGGGAAGAATTCCGCCGAGGAACATCTTGCCTGTTGATATAGAACATATACCGGCAATTACGACCATAGGTATGCTCGGCGGAATAATAATTCCTATGGTCGACGAGACGGCCGTTACTGAAACCGTAAGCTCTTTTGAATAGCCTTTTTTGATCATCTTTGGCATGAACATACCGGAAACGCCTGCTGTATCAGCAACAGCAGAGCCGGAAATTCCTGCAAAGATCATAGAGGAAAGAACATTAACATGTGCAAGTCCGCCATATATATGACCGACAAGTGAATAGCAGAAGTCCATAAGTCTATCTGAAATTCCGCCCTTAGACATTGTGTAGCCTGCAAATGTATAAAGGGGAATTGCAAGAAGTGCCCAGGAGTTCATTCCTTCGAAAACACGCTGGGTAACTGTTACGATAGAGCCCTGGTCAAAGAAGACTATTCCGCCTATTGCCGAAAGGCCAAGTGAAACGCCTATTGGGACACCAAGGAACATTAAAACAGCAAATGCTATAAGCAGCCATGCTATTAACATTACGCAACGCCTCCTTCATCATTTGTTTTTGCAAGATCTTCATCTTTTGAAGTCCATACAACAAGAAGGTTGATTATTGCACCGATAATGCAAAGAACACCGGCAATCGGGAATATTTTATAGACCTGGCCCATTGTGAACTGCTGCATTGTTGATACCTTCTGAACAGCCTTCTGAGAGAGGACCATCCCGCTTTTTGTTATATAATAATAGTAAACGATAAGGAATACATCTACTATTGTTCTTGCAATTTTATTGCCGTATTTAATTTTGGAAAAGATGCCGTCGACTGCTTCGACACGGAGATTTGTTCCCATTGCTGCAATACCGGCAGCGCCAATGAGCATTGCCCATACATTTGCATACTGTGAGAATTCCATATACCATTTAAATCCGCCAACTGACGGAACAAGACGCAATATAACATTTGCGACCAGAACGCAGAACATTACTGCGAGCAGAATCGCAGCTATAACAGTCAGTACTTTATCATAAACAGACTGTATCTTTTTCAGCATAATTCTGATTCTCCTTCTTTAGAAAGAATATAAAAAGAAAAAGTTTAGAACAGAAGGCCGTTTCGCTGTGAAACGGCCTTCCTTAAACCGCAGGTTAAAAATTACTTGCTTGCGAGCCACTCGTTGAGCTGTGCAAGGAGATCAGCATTGATGTCGGTGTTATTTTCAATAACAGACTTGGTTGCTTCCTGGAACGGAGCAAGCTCAGGATAGTTGATCTTCATGCCGGCTTCTTCGAGATTTGCAACATAGTCGCTTGTCTGCTGCTTGTTCATTTCGCGGTCTGTCTCTGCGGATGCAGTTGCAGCTGCCTGAACGATTTCCTGCTGCTCAGGAGTGAGCTTCTGCCATACGGACTCTGCTATAGCAAAGCACATGCCGGAGTAGATGTGGTTGGTAACAGAGAGGTATTCCTGAACTTCATAGAGCTTGTTGTTGTAGATAACAGGGATCGGGTTCTCCTGTGCATCATAGGTGCCCTGCTGGAGTGCCTGATAGAGCTCGGAGAAGGACAGAGGCTGCGGGTTTGCACCAAGAGCAGTCATTGTTGCCATGATAACAGGGTTCTCAGGGGTACGGATGAGCATGCCCTGCATGTCTGCCGGAGTCTCAACGGGGCCCTTGGAGTTGGTTACGCAACGGAAGCCGTTGTCGTAGTGAGCAAGAACGCGGATGTTGTTGTCAACGAGAGAAGCCTCTGCAGCTGCCTCGATAGGACCATCGCAGAATTCCCAAGCATCTTCAAAGCTGGAGAAGAGGAAAGGAAGAGCGGAAATGCCCATATCAGGAGCAAGAGTTGCAAAGTTGGAGTTATCTGTGATGATAACATCAACAGTGCCTGCATCAAGAACGAGGGAGTTGATAAGGTCTGCGTCACCGCCAAGCTGGCCGGATGGATAGAGCTGACCTGTTACAGCGCCGCCGGTCTTCTCGGTGATCTCATCGATGAACTGCTGTGCGCCCTTTGCGCGCGGGTCTTCTTCATTGGTGGAGATACCGATCTTGAGAACGATTGCTTCTGCTGCAGGAGCTGCTTCTTCTGTTGCTGCTTCTTCAGCAGGGGCAGCTTCAGTGGTGGTGGTTGTGGTAGTAGTTGTTGTACCACAAGCGCACAGTGCAAGAATCATGCAAAGTGCAAGTGCGAGTGCTAGAAACTTTTTCATATTGTGCTATCCTTTCTAATTTTTGTCCATATATATTTAATTAATGGATCACGAATTAAATGACGCCCTTTGCAATGAGGGCTTTTTTCAGTTCAACAGCACCGAAGCGAGGCGAACCGAGGAAGGGCTTTTTGAAGGTAGTCTCGAGGTGAGGCTCGGCATAGGCCATGCTTCCCTGCGCAAGAACTACAACGTCTACCTTGTCTGCGATGGTTTTTGCAGCTTCTGTGAGTCTGGCTTTGAACTGGTCCTGATCAAGACCGAATGCACCGTCTACAAGGCAGTCAACAAGTTCAACGCTCTTGCCCATCTCGCGGGCTACTCTTTTAACAGTGCTCTTTGTTGGCTCAAGAGTTGTGGGCAGGGTTGCCATAACACCTACTCTATGGCCTGTTCTTACTGCCTCGCGGCACATTTCCTCGTCTACTCTGACGATTGGAACACCTATGTATTTTGCAACACTCTGTGCGCAGTCTGCCACTTCACCGACGGAGGAGCAGAGATTGAGCATTGCATCGCAGCCTTCTTCAGCTGCCTTCATGTACATGCCGATAAGTCTTGCTGCGGGAGCAGTTGTTACATATCCGGCTTCTCTTACATCTGCAAGAATTGTTGCATCGTGAAGTGAAAGCATCTCTACATCGTCGCCAAGATTTGCTTTAACTTCTTTTTCAACGAGCTCTTCGAGCTCAGGAGTTGTGCTGGTATAAATTAAACCGACTTTCATGTTATTATAAAACCTCTGCTTTCATCCTACGTCCTATGTTAAGTTTTGTGTGATTTAATTATATTTAAATATTAACGATTAGTAAATTGTGATTTGTCACAAGTTTTTGGCTCGATTTTTGTGCAATTTCACCAAAAGAGTCTGAAACCTGCGCCGATGCAGCGCAGGTTTCAGTATTATTTTCTGCTCCAGTAAACGTAGTGATCTGTTACGGCGTTTTCTATTTCGGATTTATTGCCGGTGATTATTATATCGTAAAGCTGACGGTGAAGACTTATATAAGCATCAAGGTCGCCTGAGGCAATTACAGACCTGGTGGTTTCTATTCTTGAAGGAACGGTAAGCTTATTTATAAAACCGCAGATAGTATTAAGCTGCGGGTTTTCGGTGAGGCTGACAATGGTATTGTGGAAATTGCAATCGTCTTCAACGATCTTTTCTATATCCGGGTTTTTGCTGCTGATAGTGCTCTCGAGCTCCTGAAGAGCATTTTTGAGCTGCTTTTTTCCTTCTTCAGAGATGCCTTTTTCAACTACGACAAAAAGCGTGCCGATATCAATGGTTTTTCGCAGGTCAACAAAATCTGCCCAGCTGCTTTTCTGCATGATAAGATTATACAATATCGGTGAAAGAAGCTTAGGATCGTAGCTGTCTGAAATGAAGGTTCCCTCTGCCCTTTTTATATAGAGCACTCCCTGAGCTTCAAGCTGCTTGACAGCTTCTCTGGCACTGTTTCTGCCTATGCCGAGATTTGTGCACAGCTCGGCCTCGGTCGGGATTTTGTCTCCGGGCTTCAGATTGCCGCTGATCAGCTGGTTTATAATCCAGTCTTTAACTCCTTCTACCACTGAAGTGCTTTTCAATGATGAGTATTCAAGTTTTTTATCAGCTGTCATAAATTTCTCCGTATTATATGCTCTGGCTAAATTTCAATTACATTTTTGTATATTAATTTAAATATTCAGCGCTGTCAATATTTTTGGTATGTGCTTTTTTTCACTTTTTCAAGCTTTTTCTGCGTTTTATAAACTCAATCGGTATAAAAAAAGATCCCGGAAATATATCGGGATCTCTTAAAAGTTCATAATGTTCTATTAATGGATAAGAAGATTCGGAAGCCAGGTTACTATCTGCGGAACGAAGGTTATGAGCAGAAGCGCTCCGACAAGCGGAATATAGAAAGGAGCTGTTGCTTTTATCATTCTATCAAGAGATATATTAGCAACTCTTGATGTTGCGAAAAGGCACATGCCCACAGGAGGTGTAAGCAGACCAATCATAAGGTTAAGAACGATCATAACGCCAATGTGAAGAAGATCAAGACCCAGGGCATTTGCCATAGGTGTGAGAATAGGGACAAGAATGATAAGCGCTGCATTTGTCTCCATGAAGCAGCCAATTATTAAGAAGAACACGTTGAGAAGAATAAGAATAAGATATTTATTTTGTGTTACCTGGAAAATCGCGTTCATGAACTTTGTCGGCAGCTGGGTTCTGGTGAGGAGATATCCATAAAGAGCAGAGGCACAGACAACGAACATAATGCTTGCAGTTTCCTTGGCTGTATCACGCAGAATAAGTGCAAGGTCCTTGATGGTTATTTCTCTATAAACAAACATTGTGAGGATGAGCGCATAGAGGGAAGCAACAGCTGCACCTTCAGTCGGTGTGAACACACCGGAAAGAATACCGCCTATAAGAATTATAGGGGTAAATAGAGGCCATATTGCCTTCTTGAAGTCTTCCCAGAGTACTTTTGCCTTTGGCTTAGGACTGCGCGGATAATTGCGCTTTACTGCAAAATAATACACCATGACACAAAGACACAGCCCAACCAGGATTCCCGGGAGAAGACCGCCTATAAGAAGTTTGGTGATAGAAACACCGCCTGCAGAAACTCCAAAGACTATAAGAGGAATACTTGGAGGAATGATAGGTCCGATAGTGGATGATGCTGCTGTTATAGCGGCAGCAAAGTCCGTATCGAAGCCCTCTTCTTCCATAGCCTTTATCTCAATAGTGCCGAGCCCTGCTGCATCAGCAACTGCAGAGCCGCTCATGCCTGCAAAAACTATACTTGCAAGAACATTTGCATGACCGAGACCGCCCGGAATCCATCCGACAAGTGTATTACAGAATTTGAATATTCTTTTGGTTATTGAACCTGTATTCATAAGTTTTCCTGCAAGGAGGAAAAACGGTATTGCAAGGAGAGTGAAATTGTTTGCCGAAAATGCAAACTTTGTTGCAACCATGTCAAGAGGCACATTGGAAAAACCCCTTGTCATAACAAGTATTATCATGGAGATAATACCAATAGCATATGGTGCACCGAAACCGAGAAGGAAGAGAACTATAAGTCCTATAAGAAATACAGCTATAAGCATTATGCATTCTCCTTTCCGGTATCTTTTTTACTAACTTTTTGAATATTTTTTACCAGATAATATAT
>R14__coassemble_285_pt1 | contig 39797 bp, 52 predicted proteins | sample R14__metabat2_low_PE_022 | metagenome-assembled genome bin R14 | reverse complement strand
TAGTAGGAGACATAGGAATGAACATAAAAAAATCATTAGCAATTATTTTTACAATCATTATATTATCGGTGCTCGTTATGCTTATTCTAGCAGAGCTGAAAAAAAATGACCAGGAGAAATATGTTATAGAACGTGAGGATAAAGATAAAACTATTGAGTTGGTGGAGCATGAACAAAATGAACTGGATTTAAACATCTCAGACGAATTTAAGTATATTAAAGATGGAATCATTAAACAGGGAGATTCTTTTGTAGTTCCAATGCTAAATCTGAAAGTAACTATAAATGAGGTTATATTATCTACAAATATTTTTAACGCAGGTTGGAATATTGATGATTTTTATCTTAATGAGGCAATGGTTGTTCTTGATAGTAGAGAAAAAACAAATTCTGTAAACATGCTAAGAGACAATTTGGATTATAAAACAGGAGAACTTGCCGAAGGTTTGACCCTTGTTTCCGTAGATGTAACAGTTAAAAATTTAAATTCCGCAAATACAACATTTGGACCGGAAACTAATACATTCGGAAACGACGTTTTGTATTTGGTAAATGCTAGAATTAAAGAAAATGAGCCCAATGCGCTTGCTGCTTACAAAAGTGTAGCTTGTTCATGTGAAAAGAATATTCCAGGGCAATACACATGGGTGCATATACAACCTGGAGGAGAAACAAGGTACAAACTTGCTTATATTGCAGATGATTATATTAAGGTGGATAATGGATTTATTGCATCATATGATATGCTTCAGGAAGGAGTGTGCTATTTCCCACTTGTATTAGGGGAAATAAGATAATGACGAAAAGAGAATTGAAAAGTGAACTACAGAAAGCAATTTGCGGAACGGCTTTTAAAATAACAAGTTTAATAACTTTTTTAATTGTCTTATGGCATTTGATAAGTATTTACGGCTTAATGCAGCAACTTCCTCTTGAATCGACTCCCGGCCGTTTTACAGGGAAATATAATCTTTTTTATTGGTGGCTGGCGATTGATTGCGTTTCGTGGCCATATGTTGTGTTCTATTCGCTGTTTCCTTTTTTTGCTTGCATGCCATATGCATGGTCATTCATGAATGATAGAAACAAAAAGTATGATAATCAGTTAATGATTCGTTGCGGAAAAAGAAGGTATTTTTTTTCTAAATATTTGGCAGTATATATTTCCGGCGGACTAGTAATTGCTATACCTCTTGCTGCTGATCTTTTTGGCGCCGCGTTATTTTCTCCGGCTAGCTTGCCTACGGTCATATTTTCGATGCCAGGATTTAGCAAAGGAGGTTTTTTGACGTCATTATACTATACCCAACCATGGCGATTTTGCTTTGCGTTTTTAATAATTGAATTTCTTTGGGGAGGCACAATTGCTGCTCTTAGTTTTGTTATTTCTTTGATATATCAGGCTAAAATATTTGGAATTATTATGCCGCCTTTTCTCCTTTATGTATGGGATACCTTATCTGTCATTTTAAAACAGGGATATACCTTGAAGACAGGAAAATATTTAGAATTTTCTGTTATGAGATTAATTCATGCATGTACAAATAGTCCCAACCCGGTATGGTTACAACTTTCTATAATTCTGGCACTTACAATAGCGTCCGGACTAGCAACAGTAGTATTAGCAGCAAAGAAGGACAGAATATGAATATTCGCATACTACAATCTTACCTAATGTATGATTTCCGACAAGGCCTCGTTGCACGATGGAAGTGGTATTTGTCAGCGATATTAATATTTGCAATACAATGGGTCACGGCATATAAAAATGTTATGTTATTGGAAGTATATGGATACCCGAGTGCGTTAGGCACATATGCAGATTATGTATTGTTCTCTTTGAGGGGTGTTGCACCAATACCCGTAGATGGACTAAACAGCAGAATTGATCTTCCCGTACAATGGATATGCATTTTTGTCGGATCTTTGGTGTGTGCAATAGGATACTCAGATATGGAATCAAATAATTACGCAATTCAAATTACGGTACGCTCCAAGAACTGGGAAGTATTATGGATTTCTAAATGCTTATGGTGCGCGCTTTCGGCGGCTGTATACTTTTTAATAGGATATCTAACGCTGGCAGCGCTATGTCTGCTGGAGAGATGTCCATTAACACTGATGGCTACGCCCGAGTTTGCAGACCTGTTTTTTAGTTCTGAGCAATATATAGCATTTCAGGCAATACCAGTTATTGGCATTATTAAACTTGGCTTTTTACTGCCAATTTCATTTGCATTGCTATTAAATTTAATGCAGATTACATTGAATATGTTTTTTAACTTAGCACAGTCGTTTGTGATATGTGTTGCAGCCCTTGTATTTTCGGCATGCGATATGTCAAAGTTTTTAATTGGCAGTTATGCAATGGTAATGAGAAGCAATTACATAATTAGAAATGGATTTGATTCAAGTAATGGATTGATAATATATATGTTCTTAATTTTGCTTTTTACCATCGTTGGACTGAAAAGAATAAAAAGTATCGACTATTTGCCAGATTTAAAAGAAAGAAGTTAAAAACATGTATATAGAGATTTCAGAATATGGAAAGCGTATAGGAAAAAAGATAGTACTTGAAAACATAAATCTACAGCTAAGCGGAGGAAACGTTTATGGTCTATGTGGCGTGAATGCTTCCGGGAAAACAATGCTTCTGCGAGCTATAGCAGGACTTATTAGACCTACTACCGGGAGAGTAATGATTGACGGTAAACTGCTGGGGAAAGAAATATCTTTTCCTCCAAGCGTTGGCATTTTATTGGAGTCGCCATCGTTCTTAGATTCGTATACAGGGCAGGGAAATCTGGAGTTGCTTGCGCAGATAAAAAATGAAATTGGGAAAGAACAGATTTGTGAGGTTATGAAGCGCATTGGGCTTGATCCCGATGATGAACGTAAATATAAAAAATACTCTCTGGGTATGAAACAAAAGCTTGGCATTGCAGCTGCGGTTATGGAGCATCCAAAACTTATTCTGCTTGATGAACCGACAAACTCTTTGGACGAAAGAAGCGTTGAAATGCTCATTTCTTTTTTTAAGGACTTGCGGGATGAAGGAGCATTAATTGTTGTTACAAGCCATGATAAAAGCTTCCTATATAGAATATCTGATGTCATATATCATATAGATGATGGAAAAATAGAGGAATGCATATATGCTAAAGAGTAGAATCTTAAAAAAAGTTTTTATAATTTTGCTGTTGACATGTCTTTGGGCATACCGCTATTACACTTTTAATGCTGAAATAGCTGAAATATATACTCCGCATAGAACATATTACACGGTAAATGATGCTGTAGAATATACTAATAATATTATTAATCTTCATACATACAAGGGCTGCAGCATAATACTTAAGAGAGCAAAACTTGTCGACAAAGAATGCTTTTTAAGACAGTTCAACATAGCACAGATATATGAAAGAGATGACTATGCAAATAGCAGTAAGATATGCCTTTTAGAGCTTGAATTTATAAATAATTCTACCCAAAATGTATCGTTTGATATTGGAGATTTGGTGCTTTGCGGGAATGACAAGATATTAAATTTAAGTGAGTTTACAGCAGATATAAACCCTCAATTAGATTTAGAAAACAGCAGCAGAATTACAGTTTTGAAAAGTGGAGCTATGTCGTTTTTGATGCCGTTTGTTCTCACAAATGATGGTTTTAGTCCTAAAGAATGGAACCGAGCGGAAGAATATCAGCTTTTCCTTTATATAACACAATTTCCGGAAGAACGGATTATTTGTATTAATTACGAGTGAAACAGGATTTTGCTTGAAGTGTTAAAAATATAAGCAGTGAAAAGTAAAAACAATTAAGATATACTTTCCTTATAATAAGAGCAGATGTTATAATACCGGCAAGTGGAATTAAAAATAAAATATCAGGAGAAGTATATGAAAATAGTTGTTCTTGACGGATATACCGAAAATCCGGGCGATCTGAGCTGGGATGCGCTTAAGGTCTTCGGCGAGCTCACAGTATATGACCGTACCCCATATGAGGACACCGAGATTCAAAAACGTATAGGCGATGCAGACATAGTAATAACGAACAAATGCCCCGTCTCGGCTGCCACGATAAATGAGTGCCCGAATATTAAATTTATAGCAGTGGTTGCAACCGGATTTAATATAGTGGATATTGCTGCAGCAAAGGAAAAAGGGATACCGGTATCTAATGTTCCCACCTATGGTACCGCCGCCGTAGGGCAGTTTGCAATAGGTCTTCTTTTAGAAATCTGCAGCCATATCGGGCATCACTCGCAGGCGGTTGCTGAGGGCCGCTGGGCATCAGACCCTGACTGGTGTTTCTGGGACTATCCGCTCATTGAGCTTGCAGGCAAGACTATGGGCATAATAGGTCTTGGACGCATAGGGCAGACTACTGCAAAAATTGCCGGCGCACTTGGAATGAAGGTAATTGCCTACAGCCGGTCTGTGCGCGAGGAAGGCAAAAAGCTTGCGGAGTATGTTGACCTTGATACACTCTTTGCAAGGGCTGATGTTATTGCGCTGCACTGCCCTCTTACCCCTGACGTGCAGGGAATTATAAATAAAAACAATATCGCAAAAATGAAGGACGGCGTTATTATCATAAATAACAGCCGCGGTCAGCTTGTGGTAGAACAGGACCTTGCAGATGCTCTAAATAGCGGCAAAGTCTATGCAGCCGGGCTTGATGTGGTATCCTCAGAACCAATAAAGCCGGATAACCCGCTTCTCACAGCCAGGAACTGCATCATTACCCCGCATATCAGCTGGGCACCGAAAGAATGCAGAGAGCGTATTATGAATACAACAGCAGAAAATATAAGAGCATTCCTTGACGGCACGCCGATAAACGTTGTGAACAGATAATTGTTCATAAAAATATTCTGTTGCTGATATAGATTCTGCAGAAGAAATGGTTTTTCGCTTATTAAAAAGAGGATTAAAGCGTACTTACGCTTTATCCTCTTTTTGCTTCATGTTCTTAAACAACAATAGGTGGTAGACCTCGACGAGGTCATTTCATAAACTTTTTCTATACAAAAATTTTTTTGTTTTTTATATAAAAACTTTTAGTATTTGAGGTCGTCGAGGTCTACCACCTTGAGTTTTATATAAGCATATATCAGTTTTTAAGGCTGTGAAGCGGAGCGGGAATGCGCCCGCCTCTTGCGATAAACTCTTCAGCGCTTCCCGAGTGAAGCTCAATAACAGGAGCCGAGCCGAGAAGCCCGCCGAAGTCTATGCGCTCGCCTACATCTTTACCGGTAGCGGGAATTATTCTCACGGCTGTGGTCTTGCAGTTTACCATGCCTATTGCAGCCTCATCGGCAATTATTGCGGAAATGGTGGATGCGGTGGTAGAGCCGGGAACCGCTATCATATCAAGACCAACCGAGCAGACACATGTCATAGCTTCAAGCTTATCTATGCTCAGCGCTCCCTGCTCAACAGATGATATCATCCCTGCATCTTCAGAAACGGGGATAAATGCGCCTGAAAGTCCGCCGACATGGCTTGAGGCCATAACGCCGCCCTTCTTTACAGCATCGTTGAGAAGTGCAAGGGCAGCCGTTGTCCCGTGAGTACCGCACTTTTCAAGTCCCATAAGCTCAAGTATCTCTGCAACCGAGTCTCCAATGGCGGGAGTAGGTGCAAGAGAGAGGTCAACTATGCCAAAGGGGACGCCGAGTCTTGTGCTGGCCTCGCGGGCAACAAGCTGACCCATACGGGTGATTTTAAAGGCAGTCTTTTTGATGGTCTCAGCTACATCGTCAAAGGGCATGCCCTTGCACTCGCGCAGAGCTGCTGCAACAACACCCGGTCCTGATACTCCCACATTGATAACACACTCACCTTCGCCGACTCCGTGAAAGGCTCCCGCCATAAACGGGTTATCCTCAACTGCATTTGCAAAAACAACCAGCTTTGCACAGCCCATAGGGTCAATGTCTGCTGTTTTGCGAACGATCTCGCCCATTTTCTTAACAGCGTCCATATTTATGCCGGCTTTAGTTGAGCCGACATTCACGCTTGAGCACACAAGCTCGGTCTGTGTGAGCGCAGATGGAATAGATTCAATAAGCCGCAGGTCGCTGCGGGTGAAACCCTTCTGCGCAAGAGCTGAAAAGCCGCCTATAAAGTTTACTCCCGTCTCGTGGGCAGCTTTATCAAGAGTTAAGGCGATAGGGGTATAGTCGGATTCTTCGCAGGCAGCCGCCACGATGGATATCGGGGTAACGGAGATGCGTTTATTTACAATAGGAATGCCGAATTCGTTTTCTATCTCGCAGCCGGTGCTCACAAGGTCGCGGGCTGTATAGCATATTTTATCGTATATTTTGTCGCAGCATTTACTTATGCTCTCGGCTGCACAGTCCTGAAGACTTATCCCCATTGTGATAGTGCGCACATCAAGATGCTGCTGACTTATCATATTTATAGTCTGCCTTATCTCGGCAGTATCAAAAACATAACTCATTGACTTTAACCGCTCCTGAAATCAGATCCTGTGCATGGCTTCAAAAATATCCTGGCGCTGTATATGAATCTCCAGCTGCTTCTCACGACCCTTTTCGGCAAGGTAGTTTTTAAGATCATCAAAGCTGTCGGGGCAGTCTGCAAGGTCGACCAGCATTATCATTGTGAAAAACTCCTGCATAAGAGTCTGGCTGATATCAAGGATATTTATCTCCTTCTGTGCCATAAGAGAGGAAACATATGCAGTGATGCCCTTGGCATCCTTTGCAAAAACACTTACTATTGCTTTCTTCATTATTCTGACCCCCTCAGGTGTAATAAAAAAATTATATAACGGGAACTATTTTAAATGCTGCAGCGATTCTTTGCAATAAAAAAATGAGCCGCAAAAGCGGCTCGGAAGTCAGTTTTTCTTTTTCTTCTTAAAAATGGAGTCTCTGTACTGTATTATAAGTATAATTATAAAGAGGACTATCACTATTCCAAGTGAGATAAATGTCCATGAAAGACTTCTTGCAACAAAGCCCATCAGAAGCAGCATAGGTGCACCCAGAACAATGGACCATAGATTCTGATAGATTATATTGTGAGAAACAGGCGTTTTATACATAGGATCTATCTCGCGCAGGAGAATAATGCCGGTAGACGCTGTGCCTGTGAGCATTCCGTACATTGCGAGGAACTCCTCATCTGCATAGTCGGGGAAGAGCTTGCGGCACATCTTCATGCAGTACCAATATGTAACGAAAGCACCCGCTATACATACAAGAAGCAGCGGCAGCCAGAATTCCTTGTGAGCAAATGCCGAAAGGTCTATTGAAGCAATCGATGCAACTACCATGATATCAAACATAAGTCCGGAGATTCTGTTGAGCATAAAGTTATTGGTATATTCTCTTTTCATAACTCCCTTTGCACGCAGCTTGTTTCCTATGCTCTTGAAAAGTATAGCCCAGGCAGTGCCGATGAGGAAGTTGAATCCCCAGATAAGCGGGTTGACGGTATTGAGAAGAAATCCGCCTGCCGGCTCAAGAAGGTATGTATAAACAAGCCACATTGAGGCATATGCAACAAAGTATGTGAGGAAAACGAGGGCAAACTGAACAGTGAGTTTATCCATAGACTCTGAAATAGGAATCTCGTTTCCGCCGGTGATTTTATCTGCAGAGAGATCTTCAATAGACTCTGCATTCTGCACCTGAGCTCTCGGGTCTCCGCTGCGGCGCAGCTTGTTGAGATAAAATACACCGCCTACGCATGCGGAAATAAAGCCCATAGCCGCAATAGTGAGGCCGAAGGAGGAGCCGAATTCAAAACCATACTGGTTCATATATGTGTTGCCCCAGTTAAATGCCTGCCCCGGACCCTGTCCGTAGCCCATCGGGAGAAGCACACCGCCGGCAGCAAAGCTTCCGATAAGGAAATAGAGAATAATAGTTATAGTAAGACCGACGACTGCCTGAATAAGGTATCCGCCGACTGTGATGGTGCTGGTATTGAAAACATCGCGCTTGGCTTTTTTGCCGCTTACACCGTCAAGATGGCGCCATGCCAGAGCAACAAAGCCGAGACCGAGACCATGATATGTCAGCGATTCAAGTGTGCTCAGAGAGAACATTGAATGACCGAAAATTGCCTTGAATATCGAGTCGACAATAAGTACCAGAAATCCGCCGAGAACCGCGCTGGGTACAAGGGATCTGCGGAGAAACGGAATCTTTGTACGAAGCACATTTGCAAGCATCATAGCGCCGAGAAGCAGTGCCAATGTAATAACGAAGCTCCATACCTCCGGAGACCAGAAATTAAATCCGCTAGTCAAAAGAGTGCACCTCCTGTATATTAAAAAATAAATTTTCGGGGGAGTGTATTTCTTAGATATTTTATTTAATCATTTAACAGCTGTCAACTGAAACAAAAAATATTTTAACCTTCTGTTCCGGGAACAAGATAATAAAAAATATAGACAGAAAGCTTTTTCAGGTAATATAATATAAAACAAGATGAAAAATTTAAGCAATGCTGAAATTAATCTACAAAGGAGAAAATTATAATGATAAAGCTCAATAAAGACCTTATCACCGAAGAAAAGCAGATGTTCAACGGAAACGGCACTGCAAGACTGACCCACATCCTTGAAGCAGGCGAAGAGATGTATAATAAAGGCAGAGTATTCAGCCATGTAAAGCTTGCTCCGGGCGCTGAGATAGGCTATCATGTCCACCACGGCGACGGCGAAACATATTATATTCTTAAAGGTACCGGCGAGTATAGCGATAACGGCAACACGGTTATCCTCAACGCGGGTGATGTTGCTTTTGTTGACGACGGCGAGGGCCACGGCATGAAAAATATCGGCGATGATACCCTTGAGGCAATTGCTCTTATCCTTTATAAATAATAAAAATATTATTATAAAAACTCAGTGGCTTGCATGTCACTGAGTTTTTAAAGCTTTATTTATCGCATTAAGAGTTCTCTTTTTGTCGGCGCTCCACAAGGGCGCTATCAGGTCACGCTTTGCACCGTCGCCTGTGAGGCGGTGAACAACCATATCATCGGGAATGCTCTCTATGCAGCCTTTAAGAATCCTTATATATTCTTCAAGGCTCAGTGTCTCAAATTTTCCTGCTGCATAATCCTCTGCAAGGTCCGTGCCCTTGAGCACATGCAGCAGCTGAAACTTTATCCCGTCAGCTCTCGAGCGGCCTATATATTGGGCGGTCTGAGTAATCATCTCATACGATTCTCCGGGCAGCCCTATTATCATATGGACTATAACTTCAAGACCTGCAGCTTTAAGCCTTTTTACGGCGTCATCAAAAATGTCAAGCTCATATCCCCGCCTTATATAGGCAGCCGTTTCGGGATGAATGGTCTGCAGTCCTAGCTCCACCCAGACGGGCTTTATTTTATTAAGCTGTGCAAGAAGAGTAATTATTTCATCACCAAGGCAGTCGGGCCTTGTGCCGATTGACAGCGCAGCGATATCAGGGTGCGAAATTGCTTCGCGATATAACTTTTCAAGATACGGGAGGGGTGCATAGGTACCCGTAAAGCTTTGAAAGTATGCTATATATTTTTTAGCGCCTTTTCCGGCAACAAGGCTTTTAGCAGTTTCAATGGCAGAGAATACATCATCTCCGCAGGGAACAGCAAAATCCCCGCTCCCGCCTGCACAGAATATGCAGCCGCCTATTCCTAAAGTGCCGTCGCGGTTAGGGCATGTAAATCCGCCGTCAAGAGCAAGCTTATATACTTTTGTCCCGAATTTTTCCTGCAGATAGGTATTAAGCGTTTTCATGTCTGCGCACTTCCAATTGAAAAGCCTTTGAACAGCTCTTCGTATTCGCTTCCCTTTCGATAGAAAACCGGGCAGGAGCCGAGCGGGGCTTCAATAGTATATGGGGCGGGACCTTCATATTCTTCCCCTGTCCACAAAAGCACCCATGTGCCGGCGGGCAGGTATACGAGTTTTTTTCTGCTGCCCTTTTCAACATCGGGCGAGACGAAAAGGTCATCTCCAAGAAAATATGAGTAAGCGTCATGTGATGAGGTATATGCCGTGCTCTCCCAGAAATCGGGTCTTATCTGCGGAATACCTGCAGCTGCCTTTTCGCGGCAGTGCTGAAGATATGGCAGAAGACGGCAGTGAATGTCCGAGAGTTTGGAAATATATTCCTTCAGTTTTTTATCTTCAGCAGCGGCTGAGGGAATGTAAATATCATTATTCAATGAAAAGCAGCTTATTTCGACTCTGTGAATAAGCTCAGAGCGTTTTCGGCTTTTTAGAATGGAGCTATATAATTCCGGCTCTTTTATTTCTGCAGTACTTACGCCGGAAAAAGCAAGCGAGAAGCAGTCTTTAAGAGAATAAGCATCTGAAGAGCGGGCAGCAGCAAACTCGCGGTAAGGCATAAGAGTATTCATAAAGCCGCAGAGCCCCGCATAGCTGTCCCCTTTTAATATAACGGCGCCTCTCGGGCATGAATCAAAACCAAATAGATAGGCATCCGGTCCAAAAGAGGCATAGCTCTCTCCTGCTGTGCCGAACATAATAAGACGGCAACGGTCTGTTGTGAAGATGGGGATGATTTTATTTTCCGCATCGTAAAGCTCGCAGCTTCCAAGCTTAAGACGTTCGTGTAGTCCGCCGCCGAAAACGGCTTCGCCTTCAAATGCGGGAATAGAAAACTCATACGGGAGACTTTCCTCACCTGAAAAGGCAAGCTCAACACCGTATTGATTCTCTCTGAAGCGTATAGTGAGCTTATGCCCGTCACCGGAAAAAATAAGTGTATCGAGTCCGGCGGTTTTTATATCGCTGAGAGGAATTCTCTTTGATTCAATTATTTTATTAAAAGTCCTTTTGCGCTCGGTAACAGAGACGGTTTCTCTATATACTATTGAAGCGAAAGGCTTTTCTTTGCTGTGCGATAGAGAAATGCCGCTGCCGAATGAGATGTCCCAGCGACCTGAATTAAGCTGAAGCTTCAGCATACCTTATACCTCATCCTAAATAATGAGCCAATAGTAACACTTCCTGAGCAGAAATACAAACAGGAGCGAAATCAAAAATTAACTTGTTTAATAGAATATAAACTAATATAATTATAAAAAAGCAAGCAGCGAGGGGAAATTATGAACGTATGGGATGAATACAGATCAAAGCTTTGCACAGCCGAAGAGGCTGTAAAGCTTGTAAACTCGGGAGACTGGGTGGACTATGGCTCCAATAATTCAATGCCTGTCCTCCTTGATGCAGCGCTTGCAGCAAGGAAAGATGAGCTTCATGCTGTTAAGATCCGCGGCAATCTTACTCCCGGTCCTATTCAGGTGATAGAGTGCGACCCCGACCTTGACCATTTCATATATAATACCTGGCACTGCAGCGCCTATGAGCGCAGAATGTGCGACCAAGGCAGAGCTTTTTTCACACCTATGCTTTTCCATCGTCTTGAGTGGTATTATAAAAATTTCCTCACCGTAGATGTGGCAATGCTGAGTGTATCGCCGATGGACGATGAAGGGTATTTCAGCCTTGCGGGAGCAGCCGGCGCCGCTGCATGCTGCCTCACTGTTGCTAAAAAAGTTATACTTGAAGTAAATGAAGCAATGCCGAGAGTAAACGGCGGGATTGAAACCAAAGTTCATATCTCAAGGGCGGATGCAGTTGTTGAGGCAGGCTATCGCGAGCTGTGGCTCATGGAGTCGCCTGAGGCGACCGAGACGGATAAGAAGATTGCAGAGCATATATTTCCGTTTATAAAAGACGGAGCTACCATCCAGCTTGGAATAGGCGGCATGCCGAATGCTCTGGGCAATATAATTGCAGGCTCTGAACTCAAAGACCTTGGAATGCACACAGAGCTTTGCTGCGATGCATACTATGAGCTTGCCCGCGCAGGAAAGCTGACTAACAGATGCAAAAATATCCATACAGGCAAAGGCGTTTTCGGGCTTGCTGTGGGCACAAGAAAGCTTTATGACTGGATAAATGATAATAAAGACATAGAGTGTTACCCGTTAAGCTATGTGAACGATCCGCGGTTAATTGCATCAATGGACAATGTTATATCAATAAACGGGTGCCTGAATGCTGACCTTTATGGCCAGGTAGGTTCAGAGAGTGCCGGTACGCGCCAGATAAGCGGTACAGGCGGACAGCTGGATTTCGTTATGGGAGCGGGTATGTCGCATGGAGGCAGGTCGTTTTTGTGCATGAACTCATCATATACGGATAAAAGCGGAGTCAAACACTCCCGCATACTCCCCCGTTTCAGCGGCGGAGACATCATAACAACTCCAAGGACATGGTCTTATTATATAGTAACTGAATACGGAGCCGTAAATCTTTCGGGAAAGAGTACATGGGAAAGAGCTGATGCGCTCATCTCAATTGCTCACCCCGATTTCAGAGAAGAACTTATTAAAGCCGCCCGGGAGCAGAAGATATGGCTGCCGTCAAATAAGAGATAAATTATAAATTAGATGAAGCTTTCGGAAAAGACAAAAGGAATACTGCTTATTATCTGTGCTGCCGCCTGCTTTGCGGGAATGTCGTCCATGGTGCGCCTTTCAGGTGACATTCCCACCATGGAGAAGGCTCTTTTTCGCAACCTTATAGCAAGCATTGTGGTATTGGTGCCGTTTTTAAAAGAAAAGACGGATATGCACCTTGCGCCAGGAGCATGGAAATATGTTCTTCTAAGAGCCATTTGCGGAACTATAGGGCTTGTGCTGAACTTTTATGCGATAGACAGGATAAATCTTGCAGACGCCAATATATTAAATAAACTCTCACCTGTTTTTGCGGTGGTTTTCTCAATATTCATAATAGGCGAAAGACCGAAGACTTTTCAGGTGGCAATGGTGATCACAGCACTTATAGGCGCTGTATTTGTTGTTAAACCGGGCGGTACATCCGTTCCGTTTCTGCCCGGTATTGCAGGGTTTACAGGCGGGCTTGCAGCAGGACTTGCCTATACTCTTTTGAGAAAGGCAAAGCTTATGGGAGTGCCGAGCAATCTTATCATTCTATGCTTTTCGACCCTTTCCGTTATAGTCATAGCGCCTTTTGCGGCAGCAAACTTTGTTGTGCCGACGCTCCGACAGCTCATATTTCTGCTGCTCTGCGGAGTGTTTGCGGCAGGAGGGCAGATATTCATAACGGCTGCCTATGCCCACGCCCCCGCCAGAGAGATTTCAATCTACGACTACTCTCAGGTGATAATCGCGGCGATTCTCGGCTTTTTCCTCTTTGACCAGATTCCGGATATCTATAGCTTTATAGGATATATTATAATAATAGGAAGCTCTCTTGCTAATTTTTTGTATAATAAAAGAACAGCAGCATAAAAAGAAAATGCCCGCCGCTACGGCAGGGCATTTTTCATTATCACAGGAGGTCTTTGTGGGACGCGTAGAATTCGTTATAGTCCTTGAGCATATATTTTAAGAGCTTAGGAGTATCAAGTCCGTAGGGACACTTGCTCTTGCAGACCCCGCAGCCGATGCAGTCGTTTATCTTCTGCATTTTATTATACCATTCATTGGTCATATACTGCTGCCATGGTGAGCGCCTGAGCAGCATGTTCATTCTTGCGCAGTTAGGGATCTCTATGCCCACAGTGCAGGGTGTGCAGTATCCGCAGCTGCGGCAGAAGCTCTCTGCAAGCTCTGCTTTTTCTTTTTCGATAAAGCCGCGAAGGGCATCATCCATAACGATATCCTCCTGCGCGGCATTGAGCCATTGCTCAAGCTCCTCGCGGCGCTGTATACCCCATATAGGAACAACATTATCATAGCAGTTCATAAATGCCTGGCATGCTCTCACATTCGTCAGCATACCGCCGGCAAGTCCTTTCATTGCTATAAAGCCCATGTTGTGCTCCTTACATCTCTCGGCAAGAGCTATGTCTCTCTCTGAAGAGATATATGAGAAAGGAAACTGGCAGGTCTCAAACATATCTGAATCAATGCAGTCCTCAGCAATATTGACTCTATGAGAAGTAAAGCCTATATGCTTTATCCAGCCGCGCTCCCTGGCCTCAAGTGCAGCGCAGTATATGCCTTTGGGGTCATTAAAGTCGGGGACCGCCGTGAGCTGGTGGAACTGAAAAAGATCTATATGGTCGGTCTTCATTCTCTCAAGGCTTCGTTTTATATCTGCAAGGACTTCCTCGCCGGTCTGCCCGTGGCTTTTAGTCGATATGATTATATCATCTCTCACATCTTCAAGTGCAAGCCCGATTTTTTCCTCGCTGTCTGAATAGGCAGCGGCAGTATCAAAATATCTTATTCCGCCTGCATAAGCTTCCTTTAAAAGGCTTATAGCATAGTCTGTTGTGCAGCGCTGTATAGGCAGGCAGCCCATAGACGGAAGCGTAACCTCAAGGCCTGTTTTGCCCAGGATGATGGTTTTCAGCATAAAAATGACCCTCTTTCTGTCGTTTTATGGTAAATATGATAGCATATTGGCCCTCTGCAATCAAGGACAGGAATTGATGTAAATTTAATGCTTGACATATGTGCAAAGAAAATATTAAACTTTAAAAAATTTAAATTTTATAGAAGAGGCAGATTATGAAAAAACTCGGTTTCGGTCTTATGAGACTCCCGCTTCTTGACCCTGATGATGACGGCTCAATAGATATAGAGCAGGTCAAAAAGATGGTTGATACCTTTATGGAAAGAGGCTTCACCTATTTTGATACAGCGTGGATGTACTGCGGGGGAAAGAGTGAGAGTGCAGCCTACGAAGCGCTGGTATCACGCTATCCTAGAGACAGTTTCACTCTCACAACAAAGCTCCCTTCATATATGCTGCATACCGAAGAGGACCGTGATAAGGTCTTTAATGAGCAGCTGAGAAGAACAGGTGCCGGGTATTTTGATTATTACTGGCTTCATGACGTGAACTCAAATACAATAAAGAATTTTGATAGGCTTCACTGCTTTGATTTTATCAGAGAAAAGAAGGAGCAGGGGCTTGTAAAACATATAGGTTTTTCATATCACGACGGACCTGAGCTTCTTGATAAAATACTCACCGAGCACCCTGAAATAGAATATGTGCAGATTCAGCTAAACTATCTCGACTGGAACAGCCTCGGCATTCAGAGCCGAAAGTGCTATGATGTTATCACCGCCCACAATAAGCCTGTTATTGTTATGGAACCTGTGAAGGGCGGCACGCTTGCAAAGCTCCCCGATTCTGCTGAAAAAATGCTTAAGGCAGCAGATCCTTCAATGTCTGTTCCTTCCTGGGCAATCAGATTTGCTGCAACAAGAGAAAATGTTATGGTCGTTCTGAGCGGAATGAGCAATATGGAGCAGCTTCTTGATAATACCGGCTATATGCAGGACTTCAAGCCCTTAACATCTGAGGAAGATGCCATGATGCTCAAAGCTGCAGGTATAATCAACAGCACCATCTCCATCCCGTGCACAGGCTGTTCCTACTGCACTGTAAACTGCCCGCAGAATATAGCTATTCCGCAGTATTTCTCATTATATAATGCAGAAATGCAGGAGTCTGAAGAAAAAGGCTGGAATTCGCAGAGCACATACTATGAAAATCTCACAGAGCGCTTTGGCAAGGCAAGCGACTGTCTGAAATGCGGCCGCTGCGAGGCGATGTGCCCTCAGCATCTCCATATACGCAAATATCTTGAGGATGTGGCAGCAAAATTTGAGGAGAACTGATTATATCAACAAAAAGCGGACCTGCAGTGCAGATCCGCTTTTAATTTATATTCCGGAGTGAAGATTACTTCAGCCCTATCATAAGACCAACTATAAGCATTACCGAGGTGAGCACGAGGTTTGCAAGCTGGAATTTGCCGGAAGTTTTAAACCAGTCCGAATAGCTGGTATCTGCAAGGCCAAGAGATATGAGAAGAGCCGGATTGGTCGGGTAGAATACATTTGAAAACCCGTCTCCGAATGCATAGGCAACTATCACCAGCTGCGCCGATATTCCAAAAGATTCAGCCAGCGGGACAAGCAGAGGCATAAGCATGATTGCCTTTGCCGAACCAGAAGAGATAAAGAAGTTGAGTACCAGCGCTATAAGGTAGATAAAGAGGATTATACACCATCTCGGCATGCCTGAAGCAGCAGCGATGGCAGAGCGCAGAATAACATCAAATACTCCTGCTGTCTGCAGAGTGAATTTAATAGATGATGCCATGAGGATCATAAGTACTGCCGGCAGCATAGATACTATGCCCTTGCCGAATGAACTGAAAAATGCCTTTTTCTCCATTCCGGAGATTATGCATGCAGCAACTCCCGCAATAAGAAACATAACTGAAATTATAACGAATGAATAGTCTCTTAAAACAGCTATAACTGCTGTACTTAAAATAAGAATTATCCCTGCTGCCATAATAACAGCAAAAATAATAACCGCACGGTTCTTTTTAACGTCAAGCGTGAAAGCTTCCGTATTCTCCAAAACATTGCCGGTGTCTACTTTCATTGCATGCGATCTTGCAAAGAAGAAAAGGAGTATATATATAAGTAGAAAGTTTATTGCTCTAAACCATGCCCCCGAGAACATCGGAACTCCTGCAATATTCTGTGCAATGCCGACCGTGAAGGGGTTGAATATACCCGCTGCAAATCCGCATCCTACTGCCAGCATACTCATTGTAAGACCCGTAATAGAGTCCCAGCCAAGGCGTATGGCGAGAGCTACAATAATAGGCACCATCGGCACAACTTCCTCAAACGACCCGATAAGAGAGCCTAAAGCCATGAAAAAGAACATTATCACAGCCATAAGAGTATATTTTTTCTCACCATACCTGTCGGCTATGCGGTCTACCATATAGCGCATAACGCCGCAGTCATTTAAAGCGTTGAATGCCCCGCCTATTATAAGAAGGAAAAGTATAACTCCAAGAATTGTTACCTTATCATCGGAGCCTAAAACAAGTATCGGGGATAATATCCATTTCCAGAATGGTATTCCCTCACATGGTACTATAAGTGTTGCGATGTAGCTGAGCACCATAAGCACCGCTATTATAATGAGCGCAGCGGCAAAGGAGGCTGCGCTGATGAAAGTATCGCTTTTGCGTTTCCGGTCCATACAGAATCTGCCTTTCATATATAGAAATAATGAGATGATTATCGCCTAAATAAAATATTTTGTCAATGGACCGCCATGTAAACCACAATTTTTTGCCTTAAAAAATCGGCACTGACACAATATCTTGTGAGCACAAAAAAATAGCAAAATTTTGCGAAAAACGCTTGACATTATGCCCCCTCTCTGATAAACTACTAAAGCTTGCGATATATAGGCAAGTTATGCGAAGAAGCGGGAGATTGCTCGCAAGGCGAGGTAACTTCCGTGGAGTATGTCCGGTGTTTCCAATAGGAAATGCACAATCGGGCGGCTGAAGTCTCTGATATACACGCGTATATCGCAGAGACGGAGAGCGACCGGCTGTATGGCCGGTTTGTTTTTCGAAGCTGGTCTGATACGCACGGTTGTGTGTATAAAATTAAAAGACTTCATCTGTACGCATAATAACGTACGAAAAAAGGAGAAAAACATGGCAAACCAGACAGGCAAAAACATGATCCGTATCCGTCTTAAGGCATACGATCACCAGCTTATCGACAAGGCTGCAGAAACAATCGTTGAAGCTGCAAAGCGCACAGACGCAAAGGTTTCCGGTCCTATCCCTCTGCCGACACAGACCGAGATAGTCACCATCCTCCGTGCTGTTCACAAATACAAAGACAGCCGTGAGCAGTTCGAGCGCAGAACTCACAAGCGCCTTATCGACATCATGAACCCGACTCAGAAGACTGTTGAAGCTCTCATGAGCCTGGAAGTCCCCGCAGGTGTTGAAATCGAAATCAAGCTCTAATCGATCTCATACTTATTCAATTAATTTTAGTAAATGACCCAATGTCCGCAAGCTTGATAAGCGGACGGGTTAAGTTGCCGGCCTCTGAACGTTCTTCGAGAGCGTATCAAGCAAGGTAACCAATAACCAATAGGAGGAAATAAACATGAAGAGAGCCATTATCGGCAAAAAGGTCGGCATGACGCAGATCTTTGACGAGACTGGCAAAGTCATTCCTGTAACTGTCATTGAAGCAGGCCCCTGCGCTGTAACACAGAAAAAGACAGTTGAAAAGGAAGGCTACGCAGCAATCCAGCTCGGCTACGAAGAAGTAGCTGAAAAGAAACTCACCAAGCCTGAACAGGGCCACCTCAAAAAGGCAGGCACAGGCATGATGAAGCACCTCAAAGAGTTCCGCCTCACCGATACCGACAAAATGGAAGTCGGCGATATCATCAAGGCAGACATCTTTGCAGAAGGCGACAAAGTTGACGTAACAGGCACAAGCAAAGGTCACGGCTATGCAGGCGTTATCAAACGCTTCGGTCAGGGTCGCACACCTACCAGCCACGGCGGCGGTCCTGTTCATCGTCATGCAGGCTCTATGGGCTCCAGCGCTGATCCTTCCCGCATTATGCCGGGCAAGAGACAGGCAGGTCACATGGGCGTAGATCAGGTCACAGTTCAGAACCTTGACATAGTTAAGGTTGATGCAGAGCTTAACCTCATCGCTATCCGCGGCGCCGTTCCCGGCCCGAAGGGCAGCATCGTTTACATTAAGGATACAGCAAAGGTTGCTCCTGTAAAGAAGGGCGCAGCTGCCGGTATCAGCCTCAACCCGCAGAAAGCTTCCGCACGTGTCAACCCGCAGAAGGCTTCCGCACGTACAAAGTAAAGAAAGGAGAGCAGCATAAATGCCTAAAGCAAAAGTATTTAACATGGCAGGCAAAGAGATCGGCGAGATCGAGCTCTCCCAGGCCATTTTCGGCATCGAGCCGAACAAGAGTGTTCTGCATGATTCAGTTAAGAATCATCTTGCAAACTGCCGTCAGGGCACACAGAGCGCTCTCACCAAGGGCGAAGTTGATTTCACAACCAAAAAGCCCTGGCGTCAGAAGGGCACAGGCCGTGCACGCGCAGGCTATGCAGGATCCCCTGTATGGACACACGGCGGCATAGCATTTGCTCCAAAGCCGCGCGACTACAGCTACACCCTCAATAAGAAGGTAAAGCGTCTCGCACTTAAGTCCGCTCTTTCAGCAAAAGCTGCAGAGAACGAGATCATTGTTATTGACGGTCTCAAGCTTGATGAGATCAAGACAAAGACCTTCAAGACATTCCTTGATGCCATCGGCGTTAAGGGTAAAGCACTTGTCGTTACTGAAAATGTTGAAGAGAACGTTGTAAAGTCTGCCCGCAACATTGCCGGCATAAACACAACTATCGCAACAATCCTCAGCCCGTACATGATACTCACAAACGGTGTCATGGTCGTTGACAAGGCTGCACTTGCAAAGATTGAGGAGGTATTCGCCTGATGAAAACTGCATATGATGTTATCATCCGCCCGATTATCACCGAGCAGTCCATGGAAGACCTGGACATCAAAAAATATGCATTCGAAGTAGCCAAGGATGCAAACAAGATCGAGATTAAAAAGGCTATTGAAGAGATCTTTGGCGTAACCGTTATCAAAGTAACAACTCTTAACGTACGCGGCAAGGAAAAGCGCCAGGGTGCATACCCCTCCGGCAAGACAGCTTCCTGGAAAAAGGCAGTTGTAAAGCTCAGCGCTGATTCCAAGAACATTGAACTCTTCGAAGGCATGGCATAAGGAGGAATGAAGAATGTCTATTAAAACTTACAGACCTACTACTCCTGCCAGAAGAGGAATGACTGTCTCCGGCTTTGACGGCGTTGACAAACATGCTCAGCCCGAAAAGAGCCTGACTGAAGTTCTCAAAAAGAACTCCGGCCGCAACAGCTATGGCAGAATCACTGTCCGCCATCAGGGCGGCGGCAACCGCCAGAAGTATCGTGTAATCGACTTCAAGCGCAATAAGACAGAGATGACCGCAAAGGTCCTCCGCCTTGAGTATGATCCTAACCGCAGCGCATTCATCGCTCTTTGTGAGTATGAAGACGGCGAGAAGCGCTACATCCTCGCACCGGTCGGCCTCGCAGCAGGCGATATGATCGTTGCAGGTGCAGCAGCTGATATCAAGCCGGGCAACGCACTGCCTCTCAACAATATCCCTGTCGGTACCATTATCCACAACATCGAGCTCTATCCCGGCAAGGGCGCACAGCTTGTACGTTCTGCAGGTGTTGCAGCTCAGCTGATGGCCAAGGAAAACGGAATGGCAACAGTCCGTCTCCCGTCCGGCGAGATGCGCAAGGTACGTCTTGACTGCATGGCAACAATCGGTCAGGTCGGCAATATCGATCACGCAAACGTTCACATCGGTAAAGCAGGTCGCAAACGTCATATGGGCATCCGCCCGACAGTCCGCGGATCTGTTATGAACCCGAATGATCACCCCCATGGCGGTGGTGAAGGCAAAGCTCCTGTCGGCCGTCCGGGCCCTGTTACTCCTTGGGGCAAGCCTGCACTTGGCTATAAGACACGTAAGACTAAGAACAGAACTGATAAGTTCATAGTCAAGCGCCGCAACGCAAAGTAAGGAGGGAAATTAAATGAGCAGAAGCATTAAAAAAGGCCCGTATGCAGCACCTGAACTGCTGAAAAGAGTCGATGAAATGAACAAGACCGGCAACAAGCAGGTCATTAAGACATGGTCACGTTCATCTACAATATTCCCGTCCTTTGTCGGACACACAATCGCAGTACATGATGGTCGCCGTCACGTTCCTGTGTATGTTACAGAAGATATGGTCGGCCACAAGCTCGGTGAGTTTGCTCCGACACGTACCTTCCGCGGACATTCCGGAAGCAAGACCGCTGCTACCAAGTAAGGAGGAGAAACAATGGACGAAAAGAAAATTGCTCGTGCAGAGCATAGATATGCCCGCATTTCTCCCCGCAAGGTCGAGATTGTCTGCAACATGATTCGCGGCAAGGACGCAAAAGTTGCTATGGCACTTATGGAGAACACTCCTAAAGCCGGATGCGAGCTTATGATTAAGGTTCTTAAGAGCGCAATGGCAAACGCAGAGAACAATTTCGAGATGGATCCCGAAAAGCTCTATGTATGTGAGACCTACGCAACTGCCGGCCCGATCCTCAAGAGAGGTATGCCGAGAGCACAGGGCCGTATGTACCGCATCAATAAACGTACAAGCCACATCATGATCGCTGTGGCTGAGAAAGAATAAGGGAAGGAGGCTGAATTATGGGACAGAAAATAAATCCGCACGGTCTTCGTGTTGGTGTTATTAAGGACTGGGATTCCAGATGGTATGCCAGAGAAGACAAAGTTGGCGATCTTGTTGTTGAAGATTACAACATTCGTAAGTATCTTAAAAAGGCCCTCTATTCCGCCGGTGTTCCCACTATCGAGATAGAGCGCGATTCCACAAAGGTCCGTATTTACGTTCACTGCTCCAGACCGGGCGTTGTCATCGGCAAGGGCGGTCAGGAAATAGAGAACCTTCAGAATAAAGTCAGTGCTATGATCGGCAAGCCGGTTTCAATTTCAATAGTTGAAGTCCGCACTCCTGATACAGATGCACAGCTTGTTGCAGAAAATATTGCTCAGCAGCTTGAAAAGCGTATCGGCTTCCGCCGCGCAATGAAGAATGCTATGGGCAGAGCAATGAGAATGGGTGCCCGCGGCATCAAGATTAAATGCGGCGGCCGTCTCGGCGGTGCAGAAATCGCACGCAGCGAGACTTACCATGAAGGAACCATTCCTCTTCAGACTATCCGTGCTGATATCGACTATGGTTTTGCTGAGGCAGATACCACTTACGGTCGTATCGGTATAAAGGTCTGGATATACAAAGGCGAAGTCCTTTCCCAGACTCTCCGCACATCCCCGCGTACAATGGATCTCTCCAAGCCGCAGGGTGAGCGCCGCCGCAGAGACGACCGCCGTCAGGGCGGAGACCGTCGCCAGGGCGGATACAACCGCGACAACCGTCAGGGTGGCCAGGCAGGTCAGGGCGGTCAGCGCCGTCAGGGCAGCTACGGTCAGAGACCGGCTTCCCAGAATGGCGATCGCCGCGCTCCTCGCGCAGCAGCTCCTGAACAGGAAGGAGGCAAAGACTAATGTTAATGCCTAAAAGAGTAAAGTACCGCAGAGTACAGCGCGGCCGTATGAAGGGCAAAGCAACCCGCGGCAACGTAGTTACCTACGGTGAGTTCGGTCTTCAGGCTACAGAGCCGGGCTGGATCACATCCAACCAGATCGAAGCAGCACGTATTGCTATGACCCGTTACACCAAGCGTGGTGGACAGGTCTGGATAAAGATTTTCCCGGACAAGCCCGTAACAGCTAAGCCTGCTGAGACCCGTATGGGTTCCGGTAAAGGCTCACCTGAGTATTGGGTATCAGTAGTTAAACCAGGCAGAGTTATGTTTGAGATCGCAGGCGTTCCTGAAGAGACCGCACGCGAAGCTCTCCGTCTCGCCAGCCACAAGCTTCCTATCAAGTGCAAGATCATTGCCAAGGAAGTTGTAGAAGGAGAGGGTGAATAATATGAAGGCAAACGAATTACGTAACATGTCCGTTGCCGAGCTCGAAACCAAGCTCCAGGACCTCAAAAAGGATCTGTTCATGCTCCGCATGCAGCTCAGCACAAATCATCTTGACAATCCGTCAAAGATTTCCGCAACACGCCGTGATATAGCTCGCGTTAAGACCGTTCTTCGCGAGAAGCAGAACTGAGGAGGTAAGTAAAAATGACTGAAGAAAGAACTACTTCCCGTAAGGTCCGCGTTGGCAAGGTCGTATCCGACAAGATGGACAAGACTGTAGTCGTTATTGTTGAAGATCGCGTCGCACACAAGACCTATAAGAAGATTATCGGAAAGACATACCGTCTTAAAGCTCATGATGAAAATAATGAGTGCCATGAAGGCGATATCGTCCGCGTGATGGAGACCCGTCCTCTTTCCAAGGATAAGAGATGGCGCGTAGTCGAAATCGTAGAAAAAGCTAAGTAAGGAGGCGCTGTGTAATGATACAGGAAGAAACCTATCTTAAAGTTGCTGACAATACCGGCGCTAAAGAATTAAAAGCCATTCGTATTCTTGGTGGTTCCAAGCGTAAGTATGGCAGCATCGGCGATGTAGTTGTCTGCTCTGTCCGCAAGGCAGCTCCGGGCGGCCAGGTAAAGAAGGGCGATGTTGTTCGTGCAGTTATCGTACGTACAGTTAAGCCGGTTCGCCGTGCAGACGGAACATATGTCCGCTTCGATGAAAACGCTGCAGTTCTTATCAACTCCGGCGATAAAAATCCACGCGGAACCCGTATTTTTGGACCAGTTGCCCGTGAGCTTCGTGACAAGGAATATATGAAGATCCTGTCTCTTGCTCCAGAAGTGATTTAATGGAGGTACCGGAATGAATATAAAGAAAGACGATAAAGTCGTTGTTCTGTCCGGTAAGGACAAGGGCAAAGAAGGCAAAGTTCTTGTTGCAGATCCTAAGGCTATGAAGGTCATAGTTGAAGGCGTTAACGTTGCAACTAAGCACCAGAAGCCCCGCAAGCAGGGTGAAGAAGGCGGCATCATCAAGGTTGAAACACCTATCTATGCAAGCAAGGTTCAGCTTGTCTGCCCCAAGTGCGGCAAGGGAACACGCGTAGCTCACAAGATTGCAGACGGCAAAAAGACCCGTGTCTGCAAGAAGTGCGGCGCAGAAATCTGAGAAAGGAGATAACTGACTATGACAACCATGAAGAAAAAGTATGTTGAGGAAGTTGCTCCTGCTCTGATGGAGAAGTTCCAGTACAAATCCACAATGCAGATTCCAAGAATCGACAAGATCGTCGTTTCTGTAGGCTGCGGTGACTGCAAAGATAATGCAAAAGCACTCGAAGCAGTTATCAAAGACATTTCCGCTATCACAGGTCAGCATGCAGTTGCAACAGTTGCTAAGAAGTCCGTTGCAAACTTCAAGCTCCGTGAAGGCATGAAAGTCGGCGTTAAGGTAACTCTCCGCCAGGATCGTATGTGGGAATTCCTTGACCGTCTGTTCAATATCGCTCTCCCGCGTGTACGTGACTTCCGCGGCATCTCCGCAGAAGCATTCGACGGCCGTGGAAACTACAGCCTTGGTCTTAAAGAGCAGATCATCTTCCCTGAGATCGAATACGATAAGATCGAGAAGCTTCGCGGTATGAACATCGCAATCACAACAACAGCAAAGACTGATGAAGAAGCACGTGAACTGCTCAAACTTATGGGCGCACCGTTCATGAACTGAGGAAGGAGTAAATAATTATGGCAAAGAAATCAATGATTCTTAAGCAGCAGGCTCCTGCAAAGTTCTCAACCCGCAAATACAATCGCTGCAAGATCTGCGGCCGTCCTCATGCTTATCTTCGCAACTACGGCGTATGCCGTATCTGCTTCAGAGAACTGGCATATAAAGGTCAGATTCCCGGAGTACGCAAGGCAAGCTTCTAAGCTTCCTGCAGAGCAAATGTTGTAAAAGAGAAAATATAGATCATAAAGGTCTATATTTCTCTATTACATAAATTTACCGGCAAAAGCCGGAGCCGCTGGCGAAAGGCCGTGGCCAATCAAGTATTGGCATGGAACCTCGCCACTGAAACCGCTTAAATGAGCGGTAACTCTAAATTAAGGAGAATAAAAAATGCAAATCACAGACCCAATTGCCGACATGCTGACACGTATCCGCAACGCCGGCAGCGCAAAGCACGAATCCGTTGATGTCCCTGCTTCCAAGATGAAGAAAGCCATTGCTGACATTCTTCTCAACGAAGGATACATCAAAAACTACCAGATCATTGATGATGGCACACAGGGCATCATCCGCATCACCCTCAAGTATCTCCCGGGCAAAGAAAAGGCTATCCAGGGCCTCCGCCGCGTAAGTAAGCCGGGTCTCCGCATTTATGCCGGAGCTGATGAACTTCCACGCGTGCTCAAAGGACTTGGCATTGCTATCATCTCCACATCCAAGGGCGTTATGACCGACAAAGAAGCTCGCAAGCAGCACATCGGCGGCGAAGTCCTTGCGTTCATTTGGTAAGGAGGAATAAACAATGTCTAGAATAGGATTAAAGCCAATCACTGTTCCTGCAGGCGTAGAAATCTCTGTTGCTGAAGGTAACGTGGTAACAGTCAAGGGACCCAAAGGCACTCTCGAGCGCAAAGTTGTTCCACAGATGAAAATCACAATGGAAGACGGCGTACTTAAAGTTGCTCGTCCTGACGACACAAAGGAAAGCAAGAGCCTTCATGGACTTACAAGAACCCTTATCGACAACATGGTTATCGGTGTAACTCAGGGCTTTGAAAAGAAGCTTGAGATCAACGGCGTTGGTTACCGTGCATCAAAGGAGGACAACAAGCTTGTTATGAATATCGGATATTCACATCAGGTTATTGTTCCTGAGACAGACGAAATCAAAATTGACGTTCCCGATGCAAACCACATTGTTATTAAGGGTATTGACAAGCAGAAAGTCGGCCAGTTTGCGGCAGAAGTTCGTGGTAAGAGACCTCCTGAGCCATACAAGGGTAAAGGAATCAAGTACGACTACGAAGTTATCCGTCGTAAAGAAGGCAAGACCGGTGCTAAGTAATAGGAGGATTGCCTGAATGATTAAAAGACCAGATACTAAGGGACAGCGCATGAAGCGTCATGCAAGAGTCCGCGGCAAGATCTCCGGCACAGCCGAAAGACCTCGCCTTTGCGTATTCCGCAGTGAAAGCAATATTTATGCCCAGGTTATCGACGATGTAGCAGGAAACACTCTCGTTTCCGCATCTACAGTTGAAAAGGGCTTCGAAGGCAACGGCGGCAACGCTGAAGCTGCAAAGAAGGTCGGTACCGCTATTGCAGAGCGTGCTCTCAAGAAGGGTATTGAAGAAGTTGTATTTGACCGTGGCGGCTATATCTACCATGGTCGTGTACAGGCACTTGCCGAGGCTGCTCGTGAAGCAGGCCTGAAGTTCTAAGAAAGGGGGATAACGAAAATGGCATACAATAATGACAGAAAAGATCGCAGAAACAAGGAAGAAGCTCCTTCCGAGTTCATCGAGAAAGTAGTTTCCCTCAATCGCGTAAGCAAGACCGTCAAGGGCGGACGTGTTGCCAAGTTCTCAGCACTTTGTGTTGTAGGCGACGGCAAAGGCCGCGTAGGTTTTGGCATGGGCAAAGCAAATGAAGTCTCCGAAGCTATCCGCAAGGGTCTCGAAGACGCAAAGAAGAATATCTGCACTGTAACCTTAACAGGAACAACCATTCCTCATGAAGTTATCGGTGAGTTCGGCGCAGGCCGTGTTCTTCTCAAGCCGGCTCCTGAAGGCACCGGCGTTATCGCAGGCGGCGCAGTACGTGCAGTTGTTGAAGCAGCAGGCATCAAGAACATTCGTACAAAGTGCCTCCGCACAAATAATCCTGCAAACGTTGTTGCAGCTACCATGGAAGGACTCAAGTCTCTTCGCGACGCAGCTCAGGTTGCCAACTATAGAGGCAAGACTCCTGAAGAGATTCAGGGCTAAGGAGGACAGATCATGGCTAATCTTAAAATAAAGCTTGTCAAGAGCCTTAACGGCAGACTTGACAGCCACATTGCAACTGCATACTCACTCGGTCTGCACAAGATCGGCAACGAGACTGTACAGCCTGACAATCCCCAGACCCGCGGCAAGATTGCTAAAATAGGCTATCTGCTTCAGGTAACCGAAGAATAAGGAGGGTAAGATAATGTTTATTAATGATCTTTCCCCAGTTGCTGGTTCTACCCACGTTGATAAGCGCAAGGGCAGAGGCCATGGAACAGGAAACGGCAAGACAGCCGGTCGTGGTCACAAGGGTCAGAAAGCCCGCAGCGGCGGCGGTACCCGTATAGGATTTGAAGGCGGCCAGATGCCTTTAGCACGCCGCATTCCAAAGAGAGGCTTCAACAATATCTTTGCAGAGCCTCTGGATGCTATCAATGTTTCCGTTCTTAACAAGTTCGAGGATGGCGCAGTTGTAGATGCACAGGCACTTCTCACAGCAGGTGTGCTTTCTAAGTGCAAATACGGTGTAAAGATCCTTGGAAATGGTGAGCTCACCAAGAAGTTGACAGTTAAAGCTGCTGCTTTCTCCGAAACCGCTAAAGAGAAAATTGAAGCGGCCGGCGGAAAGGCAGAGGTGGTTTAATGCTTCAGACTTTACGTAATGCATGGAAGGTCGAAGAGATCCGCAGAAAGATCATCTTCACCCTGCTTATAGTCCTGCTTTACCGTATTGGTAACTCAATTCCGGTACCGTATGTTAATACTGATGCTCTTCAGTATTACTTCACCTACATGAATAATACGGTTCTCGGACTTCTGGACGTTATGTCCGGCGGCGCTTTCTCGAATGCAACTATATTTGCTCTGAGCATCCAGCCGTACATCAACGCATCCATTATTATCCAGCTCCTCTGCATTGCTATTCCTGCTCTTGAGCGCATGAGCAAAGAAGAGGGCGAAGAGGGCAAAAAGAAGATTGCCTCCATCACCCGTTATTCAACAGTTGCAATCGGCCTTCTTCAGGGCTTTGCATACTACATGCTCATCAAGAACAACAGCATTCTTGAGACCGAAGCAGAGGGCAGCTTCTGGTGTGCAGTAGTCATCATCTTAACATTCACATCCGGATCTGCACTGATCATGTGGCTTGGTGAGCAGATCACCGAGTACGGTATAGGAAACGGAATTTCAATAATTCTTTTCGCAAGCATTATTTCCCGTTTCCCGACCAGCATCATCAGCACATTCCGCAACATAATCAGCGGTGAGCTGCCTTGGTGGGTTGCCCTGCTTATGTATCTCGGAGCACTTGCAATCATCGTTCTCATAGTATATGTAAACGATGCAGAGCGCAGAATTCCTGTTCAGTACTCCAAGAGAGTTGTTGGACGCAAGATGTATGGCGGACAGAGCACACATCTCCCGATGAAGGTCAATATGAGCGGCGTTATGCCTATAATCTTTGCACAGTCTATCGCTTCTCTCCCTGCAACAATAGCTGCATTCACAGGAAAGAGCGACGGATGGTTCATGAGAGCATTTGACACAACATCAATAACTTACGCAATTATCTACTTCCTGCTGATAATATTCTTTGCATACTTCTATTCAACTATTCAGTTCAACCCGATAGAAGTTGCAAATAACCTGAAGAAAAACGGCGGTTACATTCCGGGATTTCGTCCCGGCAAGCCAACCAGTGAATTCATTCAGAAGGTCCTCAATAAGATTACCCTCTTTGGTGCAATTTACCTTGGCATAATCGCAGTAGTTCCAATTATTATCACACACTTCAGCGAAACAGCATCCCTTACAAACCTCTCCCTTGGCGGTACATCAATCATAATCGTTGTCGGTGTAGCACTTGAGACCATCAGGGCTCTTGAGTCCCAGCTTCTCATGCGCAACTACAAAGGTTTCCTTGATTAATTAACGGGTGATGAGCATGAAGCTTATACTTCTGGGCGCCCCGGGTGCCGGGAAAGGAACTCAGGCTGAAATCCTCAGTAAGGAGCTGAATATCCCAACAATATCCACCGGAAATATACTCCGTGCCGCAATTAAAGACGGCACACCAATCGGACTTAAAGCTAAGGAATATATAAATGCCGGCAGACTCGTTCCTGATGATGTCATAATGGGCATCATCAAGGAACGCCTTGAAGAAGATGACTGTGCAAACGGTTATATTCTTGATGGAGTGCCGCGTACAATTCCTCAGGCTGTGGCAATGGAAGAGATGGGTATCGACATTGATAAAGCTCTTTCAATAGAGATAGATGACGAAATCATAATCGACCGTATGACCGGCAGACGTACCTGCAGAGACTGCAGCAGAACCTACCACATAAAAGCAAATCCTCCAAAAGTTGAAGGAGTTTGCGATGCGTGCGGCGGCGAGCTCACAATCCGCAAGGACGACGCTGATGAAACAGTAAAAGAAAGATTGAGAGTATATCACCATGAGACAGAGCCGTTAAAAGCCTTCTATAAAGACAGAAGCAAGCTCGTCACGGTGGACAACCAGCCGACGATTGAAGATACAACGGCTGTTATAAAGAATGCTCTGGAGATATAATTTATGTTTGATGGCATAAAAATTAAATCACCAAGAGAAATTGAACTGATGCGTCAGGCCGGAGCAATAACTGCGCAGGCACGTTCTGTTGCAAAGCAGGCAATAGGCGACGGTGTGACAACAAAGCAAGTTAACAAAATTGTGCATGATTATATCGTGAAGTGCGGTGCTAAGCCCACATTTCTTGGCTATGGCGGCTTCCCCGCAAGCGCCTGCATTTCAATAAACGAAGAAGTCATACATGGAATTCCGGGAAAAAGAGTAATACATAACGGGGACATCGTTTCTGTTGATGTAGGTGCAACATTCAATGGCTATGTCGGCGACTGCGCAGGCACCTTTGCCTGCGGAGAGATAAGCGAAGAGGCACAAAAGCTCATTGATGTAACGAAGCAGAGCTTTTTTGAAGGAATAAAATATGCAAAACCGGGCTACAGAATATCCGATATCGGTGCTGCTGTACAGGAATATGTAGAGAGCCACGGATTTTCAGTTGTGCGTGATTACGTAGGACATGGCGTAGGTCGGGAAATGCATGAAGCCCCTGAAGTGCCGAACTACAAGCCGGAAAGAAGAGTGTCCGGCAGGGGCGACCCCAGAATTCAAAAAGGCATGGTCATTGCGGTAGAGCCCATGGTTATCATGGGTAACTACGAAGTAGAAGTTCTTGATAATGATTGGACAGTTGTCTCAGTAGACAGAACCTGGGCAGCCCATTACGAAAACACTATTGCAATTACCGACGGCGAACCCGAAATTCTCACGATGGCAGAAGAAATTTAATGTTAAAGCTTAAAACCTTTAGTTGGAGGAAAACACTTTGGCAAAAGACGATGTAATCGAATTAGAAGGCACAGTAGTTGAGGCTCTTCCCAATACATCTTTCAGAGTAGATATTGGTAATGGTCACATAATACTGGCGCATATTTCCGGTAAACTCCGGATGAATTTTATCAGAATTCTCCCAGGCGACAAAGTAACGGTTCAGATGTCACCATATGACGTGACCCGCGGCAGAATCACCTGGAGAAGCAAATAAGGAGGTAAAAAATGAAAGTCAGACCTTCAGTTAAACCCATGTGCGAAAAGTGCAAGATAATCAAGCGCAAAGGTAAAGTTATGGTTATCTGCGAAAACCCTAAGCACAAACAGCGTCAGGGCTAATAAATAACTCCCTGTCCCCACAAAGAAACCGCATGGACCTGCGAAAGTATGCTCCCTCCGGCGGGAATAAGCAGCAGAGTCAGATTTGCGGAACAAATTATCGAAAGGATGATAAAAAAGTATGGCACGTATAGCCGGCGTTGACCTGCCCAAGGACAAGAGAATAGAAATCGGTCTTACCTATGTTTATGGTATCGGCAGAACAAGCGCAAAAAAGATTCTGGAAGAAACAGGCATCAATCCTGACACCAGAGTAAAAGATCTCACAGAAGAAGACGAAGCAAAGCTTCGTGACTGCATTGACAAGAACTGCGTAGTTGAGGGTGACCTTCGCCGTCAGACAGCTCTTGACATCAAGCGCCTCACAGAAATCGGCTGCTACCGCGGTCTCAGACATCGCCGTGGACTTCCTGTCCGTGGTCAGAGAAGTAAGACCAACGCACGTACCCGCAAGGGTCCAAAACGCACCATCGCAAATAAGAAGAAGTAAGGAGGGATATGAATTATGGCAGCTAATGCAAAAAAGAAAGTTAGAACTCGCAGAAGAGAACGCAAGAACATTGAAAAGGGTCAGGTTCATATCAGCTCTTCCTTCAACAATACAATGGTTACCGTAACCGATACTCAGGGCAATGCAATCTCCTGGGCATCTGCAGGTGGCCTTGGCTTCCGCGGAAGCAAGAAATCTACCCCCTTCGCAGCATCTGAAGCTGCAGAGACAGCTGCAAAGGCAGCTATGGAACATGGTCTGAAGACTGTTGAAGTCTTCGTTAAGGGACCGGGTTCAGGCCGTGAGGCTGCTATCCGTGCCCTGCAGACCGCAGGACTTGAAGTGACGATGATCAAGGATTGCACACCTATTGCACACAATGGTTGCCGTCCTCCGAAACGTCGTCGTGTCTGATCAGAAGGAGGTAAATTAGAATGGCAAGATATACTGAAGCAGTTTGCCGTCAGTGCCGTAGAGAGGGCCAGAAGCTCTTCCTCAAAGGTGACCGCTGCTACACAGATAAGTGCGCAATGACCAACAGAGCATTTGCTCCGGGTCAGCACGGACAGGGCCGCACAAAGAATTCAGAATACGGCCAGCAGCTTCGTGAGAAGCAGAAGGCAAAGAAGTTCTACGGAGTTCTGGAAAGCCAGTTCCGCAGCTACTTCGAGATGGCTGAGCGCCGCCCTGGCCAGACAGGTGAAAATCTTCTGTCCATCCTTGAGAGCCGTCTTGACAACGTTGTTTATCGTCTCGGTTTCGCAATGAGCCGTGCAGAAGCACGTCAGATGGTAACTCATGGACACATCACAATTAACGGCCGCAAGGTCAATATTCCCAGCTATCAGGTAAAGCCCGGAATGATCGTTGCTCTTAAAGAGAGCAGCCGCGGTATTGAAAAGATCAAGGCTAACATCGAAGCAAACGCATTCCGTCCTGCTCCGAAGTGGCTTGAGTATGACAAAACAAACAACCTTGCAAAGGTTATCGCTGTTCCTACAAAAGAAGACATCGATCTTCCAATCGAAGAGCATCTTATCGTCGAGTTGTACTCCAAATAACACACCCTCAATTTGGCGAATTATTCATTATCACGCGTCAGGTGTACGCGCAAAATTTAAGGAGGGTTATATAACTAAATGGTCGAAAATAACAAGATCAATTTTAACAAACCGCACATCGAATGCATTGATCCTCTCGCAGACAATTCATACGGTAAATTTGTTGTAGAGCCTCTTGAAAGAGGATATGGACAGACTCTTGGCAACTCTTTAAGAAGAGTACTTCTTTCATCCCTTCCCGGATATGCTGTAACAAGCATCAAGATAGCAGGTGTTCAGCACGAATTCTCTACTATCCCGGGCGTAAAGGAAGACGTTACAGAAATTGTTCTGAATGTTAAGAGCATTATCGTAAAGCTCAATTGCGACGGTCCGAAGACTGTCTATATAGAAGCAAAGGGCGAAGGCGTTGTAACTGCCGGAGACATCAAAGCCGATGCGGAAGTTGAAATCATTAACCCGGATCAGCGTATAGCTACTCTGGGACCTGATGGCTCTCTGACCATGGAGCTTGTTATTGATAAGGGCAGAGGATATATCTCTGCAGATAAAAACAAGTCTCCTTCAATGCCAATAGGAACGATCCCCGTTGACTCTATCTACACACCGGTTCTTAAGGTAAACTACACAGTAGAAAACACTCGTGTTGGCAACCAGACCGACTTTGATAAGTTAACAATAGAAGTATGGACAGATAAAACAATCGCAGCAAAGGAAGCACTTTCTTATGGTGCAAGCATCCTTTGCGAGCACTTTAAGACTTTCACAGAACTGTCTGGGGAAGGAGAGCTTCCGCCGGTTATTTCAGAGCCGGAAGAGAAAGAGCCTGATACAAAGCTCAACACAACAATTGAAGAGCTTGATCTTTCTGTTAGAAGTTTCAACTGCCTCAAACGCGCTAATATCAATACTGTAGCTGACCTGGTAAACAAGACTGAAGATGAAATGATCAAGGTCCGTAACCTTGGCCGCAAGTCACTTGAAGAAGTTAAGCTTAAACTTCAGACAATGGGCTTATCTCTGGCCAATGATGATAACCAGTAATAGCTGACAGAAGGAGGAAATGCAATTATGCCCGGAACAAGAAAACTTGGCAAAACAACTGCACAGCGTAAAGCAATGCTCCGTCAGCAGGTAACAGATTTCCTGGACAAAGGACGCATGGAGACAACAGTTACCCGTGCAAAGGAAATCGCACCAATGGCTGAGAAAATGATCACTCTTGGCAAGGCAAAGGATCTTGCATCCTATCGTCAGGCTCTTGAGTTCATTACCCGTGAAGACGTTGCTAAAAAGGTTTTCGACGAGATCGCACCAAAATATGCAGAGCGTAATGGCGGCTATACCCGCATTACCCGCGTAGGTGTTCGTCGCGGCGACGCTGCAGAAACAGCAGTTATTGAACTCGTCTGATTAAATAATAATTAGATAAAATAAAGGCACAGAGCCCAGGCTCTGTGCCTTTATTCGTTTCGATTGACTCAATTGCAGAGAAAAGCTATAATGATAAAGCTAAAATGAACATTTAAAGAGGATGCGCTGTTGGATAGAGCTTCAAAGGAAAATAAAATATCGCAGATAATAAAAGCTGTATTTATAGCGATTCTGTTTATTATAATGCTCTCAGGAATAGTCAGAGCAGTTTTCATGCCGAAGGACATTAATTACTATGAAAATAGAGGAGCTAATAAAATTTCAGCTCTGACTTTATTATCATATTTGTCAGGAAACTTTCAGGACAGCATGGAGGATGCTCTTTCAGATCAGATTCCGGCGGCGCAGGAGCTAAAAAAAGAATATAATACCCTCAATTCAAAATATATCGTAAACATTCTTCTAAAAGAGATAGATGCCCATCCCGAAACATTTTTTGAGTATAATGATATGTATTTTTATAACGGCTATATACTCTGGGTGCCTTTTGACCTTGACAGCTGCCGAACAGAATTTGGGGAAACAGCCGAGAGCTTTAATCTTGCAATGAAGAATAACCCCGATGTGCCGTTTTATATATATTATGGCGAGTCGGATGCAATAATAGACTTCAGCAAAAATGAAAAAACACCGGTCTATGAATATATAAATTCTCTGCTTGATATACCTGAGGACAGAATAGCAAAATTCGATATAAGCGACTTTGATACATATAAAGAGCTTTTTTATAAAACAGATCACCACTGGAACTATAAAGGCGCATATAAGGGATATCAGGAAGTAATGGCACTTCTCGGCTGCGAAGAAGAGCTTATGAAGCCAGTAGAAGAGATAACACTGCCCTACAGTTTTGCAGGCAGCAAATCAAAGGAGTGCGGACTTACAGAGCTTAAGGAGATACCGACAGTGTATAAATTTGACTACCCTGACTACGGCTTTAAGTATGGAGAGGAAGAGGAGATAATCTCCGGCGAGATTCAGGAATTTTCATATGAGCTTTTCTATGGCGGCAATTACGGGATCATGATGCTTGATACAAACCGCCCTGAGCGCGAGAATATACTTGTTATCGGAGATTCCTTTGACAACGCAGTATTGAAGCTTATAGCCTCACACTATAATAAGACTGTCTCTATAGATATGCGAAATCTTGATGACTACCTGCAGGGTGAAAGCTTTAATATAACCGAATTTATAAAAGCTAACGATATCGATAAAGTGCTCATAATGGCAAGCCAGGTGGTATTTTCCAGCGGCGAATATATTTTGGAGAGTTAAAAGATAAATGGTATTCAGCAGCTTAACATTTATATTTTTCTTTTTTCCATGTGTTTTTATCTCGTATTTTATAGTTAAAAACAGAAAATGGAAAAACGCAGTACTGCTGCTCTTCTCCCTGCTTTTCTATTCCTGGGGAGAGCCTAAAAATATAATATTAATGCTCCTGGCTTCAATTTGTGCTTATATAGGCGGCATCCTGATAGAAAACTGCAGGAGCGAGGAAATTAAAAAGAAAAAGGTCATTCTTGCCGTCACAATAATTCTGCTGATGTCAAATCTGTTCATATTCAAATACCTGAACTTTGCAGCGGATAATATAGCGGCGCTTTTGGGCAGAAAATCGACTTTAAATGAAATAAGCCTGCCGATAGGAATAAGCTTTTATACCTTCCAGATACTATCTTATGTGATAGACCTTTATAGGGGCAAAGTTAAAGTGCAGAAGAACTTTTTAAGACTTCTGCTCTATGTAAGCTTTTTCCCGCAGCTTATTGCAGGCCCTATAGTCCGCTATGAGACCGTGGAGCAGGAGATTTCAGAGCGCAAAGAGAGTCTCGACGATATTATATACGGCTTAAAACGCTTTATTATAGGTCTTGCGAAAAAAGTGCTGATAGCAAATAATATCTCAGCATTAGCAGACCTTATCTACGCGGGAGACCCTTTGGTATACGGCACATTGCTCTACTGGCTTGCTGCTGCTGCAGATATGCTGCAGATTTATTTTGATTTCTCCGGCTACAGCGATATGGCAATAGGCATGGGAAGAATGTTCGGGTTTCACTTCCTGGAGAACTTTAATTATCCATATATTGCAATATCGGTTGCCGAATACTGGCGCAGATGGCATATGTCTCTGACTTCCTGGTTTAAAGACTATGTCTATATTCCGCTTGGCGGCAGCAGAGTCAGCACAGCTCGCTGGATACTGAACACCATGATAGTCTGGGGGCTCACAGGTATGTGGCACGGGGCAGAGTGGACATATATTTTCTGGGGATTATATTACGGAATTTTTATTATTTTAGAAAAAAAGGTATACGGAAGATATCTTGAAAAGCTGCCAAAAGCGATAACGTGGCTTATAACGATGATAATTGTCCTCATAGGCTATGTGATGTTCAATGCAGAGAACCTTTCGCAGTTTGGAGAGAGAATAAGCGTGATGTTCAGCTTCATTCCAACCGACCGGACAGCCGTTGCAGCAGCAGACCTTGAGATATTCAAGGCTTATATTTGGATGCCGCTTGCTGTCATCTTCTCCTTCCCGATATTTAATAAAATAAAACTCAATAAAGACAGTGTGCTGATTCAGGCAGGAGAATATATATTATATGTTGCGCTGTTTATAATCTGCGTAACTTTCCTTCTCAGCACAACATATAATCCGTTTTTGTACTTCAGATTCTAAAAAATCCCGAAGGGTAAGTTGAGCCCTTCGGGTTTGTTATTTTAATTATTTATCAGCCGATATTGCAGACAAGCTCACCGTCGGCAGAGTCTATTGTGATAGTGGAGCCGGACGCAATGTCACCGCGAAGAATAGTTTTTGCAATGAGAGTCTCAACACTGCTCTGCAGATATCTTCTAAGAGGTCTTGCACCGTAGAGCGGGTCATAGCCGCGGTCGATGAGGAGCTCCTTGGCAGAGTCTGTAATAACAAGGTCAAGTCCTTTGTCTTCAAGTCTTGCACGAAGAGACTTTGTCATGATATCAATAATACCGGTGAGATTATCCTTAGTAAGCGGGCGGAACATGATAATCTCATCAAGCCTGTTGAGAAATTCCGGTCTGAAAGATCTGTGCAGCTCGTCCATAACTGCGCTCTGTGCCTCTTCGCTTATATTCCCGTTATCATCAACTCCACCCAGCAGATACTGGCTGCCGAGGTTGGATGTGAGGATAATGATAGTATTCTTGAAATCAACGGTTCTGCCCTGAGAATCCGTAATGCGGCCGTCATCCAGAATCTGCAGAAGAATATTGAATACGTCCGGGTGAGCCTTTTCAATCTCGTCAAAGAGGACAACACTGTATGGCTTGCGGCGTACGGCTTCTGTGAGCTGTCCGCCCTCATCATAGCCAACATATCCCGGAGGAGCACCGATAAGACGGGACACAGAGAATTTCTCCATATATTCTGTCATATCTATGCGCACTATATTGTGCTCATCATCAAAGAGACACTCTGCAAGAGACTTTGCAAGCTCTGTCTTGCCCACACCCGTCGGGCCCAGGAACAGGAAGGAACCTATAGGTCTGTTGGGGTCTGCAATTCCGGCGCGAGAGCGAAGGATAGCTTCCGTAACCTTCTGCACAGCCTCATCCTGACCGACAAGACGCTTGTGAAGATATTCATCCAGGTGGAGTATCTTCTCGCGCTCGCCTTCCATCAGCTTAGATACCGGGATGCCGGTCCACTTGGCAACTATAGAGGATATCTCCTCTTCAGTGACTGTGTCGTGGACTAGAGTGTTGCTGCTGCGGTTTTCGGAAGCAGCCTCGGCATCTTTAAGAGCCTTTTCAAGTGCAGGGAGGTCAGAATATTTCAGCTTGGCAGCTTTCTCGTATTCATAATTGAGCTGTGCATTCTCAATGTCGGAGTGCATCTTTTCAATCTCGGATTTAAGACGCTTTACTTCGTCAACTGAGCTCTTCTCTTTGTCCCAGAGCGCTTTCATCTCATTGAAGTTATCCTTAAGCTCGGCAAGCTCTGCTCTGAGTTTTTCAAGTCTGTCCCGGGAAAGACGGTCGTCTTCCTTTTTAAGAGCCATCTCTTCGATTTCAAGCTGCATGATTTTGCGGCGAATGTCATCAAGCTCAGCGGGCATAGAGTCTATTTCAGTACGGATAAGGGCACAGGCCTCATCAACAAGGTCGATTGCCTTGTCGGGAAGGAAACGGTCTGTTATATAGCGGTTAGATAGAGTTGCTGCAGCAACAAGTGCATTGTCGTGGATTCTTACGCCGTGGTATACCTCATAGCGCTCCTTAAGACCACGGAGGATAGAGATAGTGTCTTCAACAGTAGGTTCATCCACCTGAACAGGCTGGAAGCGGCGCTCAAGAGCGGCATCCTTTTCAATATACTTGCGGTACTCATCAAGTGTGGTGGCACCAATGCAGTGCAGCTCACCGCGGGCGAGCATAGGCTTTAAAAGGTTGCCTGCGTCCATACTGCCTTCTGTTTTGCCGGCTCCGACTATTGTATGGAGCTCATCGATAAAGAGGATTATATTGCCTTCACTCTTTTTAACCTCGTTAAGAACAGCCTTCAGACGCTCCTCAAATTCACCGCGATATTTAGCGCCTGCAATAAGAGCACCCATATCAAGAGAGAAGATAGTCTTATCTTTAAGTCCTTCAGGCACGTCCCCGCGTACGATTCTCTGCGCAAGCCCTTCAACTATGGCTGTTTTGCCCACACCCGGCTCGCCTATGAGAACAGGGTTATTTTTGGTCTTTCTTGAAAGAATACGAATTGCGTTTCTTATCTCAAGATCACGCCCTATAACAGGGTCAAGCTCGTTTTCGCGTGCACGTTTAACAAGATCTGTGCCGTATTTGCTCAGTGCATCGTAAGTACTCTCCGGGTTATCTCCTGTAACAGGAGAAGTCTTAACTTTGGAAAGCTCAGTTGAGAAAGCTGACTTTGTTATGCCGTGGTTATCAAATATGCGCTTTATAGCGGGAGTTGGAGCGGCGAAAATGCCTGTCATAAGGTGCTCAACCGAGAGATACTCATCGCCCATAGATTTTGCGGCCTTCTCGGCAGCCTTAATAACTCGGTCAGCCTCAGAAGAGAGATAGACCTCATTTACACTGCCGACTTTCGGAAGATCGGCAATAGCTGAGTCAAGTTCTGAAAGAAGACTGTTGCAGTCTACGCCCATTTTGCTGAGAAGTGAAGGGATAAGCCCGCCGTCCTGGTCAACAAGAGCATAGAGCAGGTGCTCGGGTGTAATATAGTTATTTCTATTTTCTTCAGCCATAGACTGTGCGGTCTGGATGGCTTCAAGTGTTTTCTGTGTAAAATTCTGTGCATTCATTATATGAAACCTCCTAGGTAATTATCAGATATGAATATCTGCGTTTGTCATGTGGGAATAATAGGCAGACTCAACTGCGTGAGCATCATAGCGCCCTGAAAGATAACCTTTCATAAGAGTATCAAATAGCCTAATATATTCCGAAAGGGCAGAAGCGAGCTGCTCAGAAGTGCAGTCAACAGAGGGGACTGCAAGGCTTCTTGTAAACTTGCCGTCATAGAGCGAGTAGGAGAGCTTTGTACCGGTTAAAGGAGCAAGATGAGCATCTTCTATCTGTTTCCAGAGGCGGAAGAAATCCGTCATAGCAGAGATAAGAGATTCAGACTGTGTTCTGAACATAACAGAAAGCTCACCGATAGAATCCTCAGCGCCCTTATATAGCTCAACCTCGTATTTAATAGTGGGTCTATACTTATACTCAAGCGAGCTCTTTAGAGACATTGAATAAGTATGCGGCGCGAAGAACGGGACAAGATCTCTTGAAGAGTTCATTATCTGTTCTATCGATGATAGAATATCGTTGATCCTGCGCTCAGGTGTGGTGTAATTAACGTATTCGGCAAGTATCTCGTTGATAAGATTTGACCTGTTGGTGCCAAGCTTGTGTGCCAGGATATCCACCTCACGGACTACCTCATCATTGAGCATCAGACTATATAGTGTTTTCTTCAACTCGACCACCTCGAAACTGTTTTTCTTTTCATACTGTAATACGTTTCAGATGAAACTTTGTTACAAGTATTTATATAAATATTTATACAAATTATATTACATCGCCACAAAAATTTCAAGAGGCTTGCAATTATTTCCTATATAAATTATAATACTAGGGCAAAATAAGGAAGTGTATCGAAGTGGTCATAACGGCCCCGACTCGAAATCGGGTAAGCCCTTAACCGGGCCCGTGGGTTCGAATCCCACCGCTTCCGCCATGAAAAGAAGAACCTGCCAACGGCGGGTTCTTCTTTTCATAATGAGAGTAAAGGCGGGATTCGAACGGGAGCGGGAGTGAATTGACTGCCGGGGGCAGTCAAGAGCCGCGACCTGGCCTGCTCCGCAGAGCAGGTCGAATCCCACCGCAAGCGGGAAGCAGTTAAAGGCGGGATTCGAACGGGAGCGGGAGTGAATTGACTGCCGTGAGCGCCCGCACACCTCAACTCATGCATCGGCCTCGGTGTGCCGATGGGCGCCATGCAGCGAGCAACCGAGCGTAGCGAGGCTCTTAGCG
>R14__coassemble_274_pt1 | contig 40566 bp, 40 predicted proteins | sample R14__metabat2_low_PE_022 | metagenome-assembled genome bin R14 | reverse complement strand
AAGACTAAAAATAAAAACGACGGTGCATGTGAGGTGCAGCGTCGTTTTTTGAAATTATAGTCGCCTCAAAGACATGACCAAAGGCATAAAACATAAAATAAAACTGACGAAAAACAAATGCTTGACGTCATATATGGGGTCATGTATAATAATCGAGGGTGAAGAAATGTCAAAATGGAATAAATTACTGGAAAGACTTCAACAGTTAGACAACAGTCTACGATATGATGAACTGGCAAAAATTTTAAAAACTTACGGGTATGAACCTACGGAGACATCAGGTGGAAGCAGCCACATTACGTTCCGTAAAGCAGGCAAAGAGCCGATTACCATACCGCGCCACTCACCAATAGGTAAAACCTACATAAGAATTATAAGAGATATGACAGCTTTGGAGGAAACGGAAAATGAAAACTCTTGAAGATTATATGAATATGCCATATGCCGTAACAATTGTTCCGGACGAAGATGGTGAGGGCTATGTAGCCTACTATCCCGAATTGAAAGGATGCATTACCACAGGCGAAACAATAGAGGATGCAGTTAAAAATGCAAATGATGCAAAAAGATGCTGGATATCAGCCTGCATTGAGGATAATATAGAAATCCCTGAGCCCCTTGCTGCAAAGCAGTACTCAGGAAACTTTAAACTCAGAATGCCGGCAAGCCTGCATAAGCATCTGGCAGAGAGAGCAGCTCAGGAAGGCATAAGCATGAACATGTACTGCACGACTATTCTTGCAAAATATGCTTAAATTGTGAAGAGGACGCGGAGTTATCAGCGGTCATTCTTGATTGGATACATTCATTATAGAGAATAACGGATAGCTGATCCGGAAACAGGGGAGATATAGTGAAATGGAATTTGAAATAAAACATTTTGATACAACGCTTTTACGGATAGATCTGCGGCAGGAAGGTCTTTCCGGTCTGCAATGCTCTGTTTTGGAAACAGCAGATAATGCCGAAGCATTGTTCCCGATTGGATTCCGTCCGGATGAAGAAGGTGTGAAGTCCTGGCTTAAAACTCGCGTTATTCCGTCCAACCGCGGCTATGTGGACAGAATTCTTTCCGGGATGGGATTAACCCACAATGATGTTTTTGGAATCATCAAAATTAGCATGGGATTATCCCTCAACGACTGTTACTGGGTGACACCGGCGGATTTTGAAGGCAAATTTGAAGATTATAACCTTTTTGAACATGATTTCGTTAAGGCTTTGTCCCTTGTTGCATATACGGGCTATGGCAGCGTAAAAGCAAATGGTTTTACATCTTCTCCGGAGTTTACAACAAACGGAATGCTGCGAAAAGGATGGCGAAGAATTGGCGGACAGGTGCTGCTCTATAAAGGAGGCACTGAAGGGTTCGCAAATTCAGGGTTGGAGCCGTATTCCGAATTTTATGCTTCGCAGATTGCAGATACAATGGGCGTGAATCATATTTCATATAAACTGGCAAGCTGGAAAAAAGCCGTCTGCTCTGTTTGCCCGTTATTCACCGATATTGAAACTTCTTTTGTTCCGATGTGGAGGTTTGGCAACTTTAATACTATTCCGGAAATCATAGAATATCTTGATAATCTGGGATCTGAATATACAGATGCATTCAGAGATATGCTGATTTTTGATGCCTTAATCTGCAACACTGACAGACATCAGAATAATTTTGGACTGCTGGTCAACAGCAGAACCAACGAGCCAATAGCTTTTGCTCCCATATTTGATAACGGAGTCGGTCTTTTCCCATATGCAATGCAGGATGACCTGGATAATATCGCTGAGTACGCAAAAACGCGAATTTCTGCTTTTGATGTAGACTTCACTGAAATAGCGAAAGGCGTGATTACAAATCGGCAGAAAGCACAGCTGAGGAAAATGATAGGATTTACTTTTTCCGGAAAAAAATCTTACCATCTGCCGGCGAAAAGGCTTACTGTTATAGAAAAGTGGATTCAGGGCAGAGTTCACGAAATGCTGGAAATGTAATGTTCATACTTTTGTTGTGCTGCAAGCCTCATGTAAATGCAAAATTCAGAATGCAGAATACAAAATTACTAATTATGATACTAACAACCGGCAACCGGTAACATCTCACACCCATAAATATATCACATAAACAAAGCAGGCTGCTGAATAACGGCAGTCTGCTTTTGAGTTATTAATTAATATATTTTATTTATTATCTTCGAAGTCGGGGATGAAGGCGGTGCTGAGGTCCATGTCGTGGAGGCGGAGCTTCATCTGACTTGGTTTTTTGTTGTACATGGCTGTGCGCAGCTCATCATCGGGCACAAAGCGATAGTAGGTTTCGCAGAAATTATCGAAAAACTGGCGAATTTCGGGCTTTATCTTGCCGATGAGCATAAACATGCAGATTAGAACGCCTGCAATGAATGAGAGCATAAGGTAGATCTTTTTCCTGCAGAGAAATACAACAGCTGCTATAGCGATGATGGAGACAACAAGGCAGGTTACAACGGAGGTTGCGGTGTATTTTTTTGAGTTGGGATCTATTAAACTCTCGGAAGTTTCATTCATTTTTTTGATGAGAGGATATGCAACCTTGAAGTTGAATAAAAGCTGCCTTCCGAACAGATATGCAAGGAGCCAGCCGGCAAATAACATCGCAGCGGCCCAGATTATTTTCATTTCCATATAGAATTTCCCTCCAAATTTTTAATTGATTCTAACATAACTTAAACATTGATTCAAGTTGTTCTTTATTTTTTATGCATAGTGTGCTAAAATAAAATGAATATTTTCGCGTATATTCAATTTTTCTTTGGAGGCTATTATGGCAGATAATTATATAAGCAGAAAAGAAGAAAAGGGCTCTATTAATATTTCCGAGGAAGTAGTGACCAATACTGTTAAATCAGCTGTTAGCGAAGTTGAAGGCTTTGCAAGCTTCAATACAACGGCAGGTGCTGAGCTGGCAGAGATACTCGGCATCAAGACACTGCCGAAGGGGATTAAGGTTCAGTTTGCCGATACAAAGGTTATTATCGACTGCATTATCACCATCAGCTACGGCTATAATATTATAGAGGTTTCTAAAAAGGTTCAGGAGAACGTGCGCAATACTGTGGCTTCAACCATAGGCTTTGACGATGTTGAAGTTAATGTGCATGTGTCGGGAATAGAGTTTTAATATATTTTCAAGGGGAAAGTTGATATGACAAGAAACTCCGCCAGAGAGATTGCGGTTCAGATAATTTACGGAGCAGATCTTATAGAATCATCATACAAGGATTTTGCGGATAATCTTCTTTCTGAAGAATATTATTCAACACTTGCCGAGGATTCAGAGCTCTATTCGGAATATCCCGATGATTGGCAGAAGGAGTATATCCTTAGAGTTGTTTCTTCGGCCTGGGAGCATAAGGACGAAATCGACGGAATTATCACCAAATACAGCAAGACATGGAGCCTTAACAGAATCTCCGGAACTGCGCTTGCTGTTATCCGCTGCGCAATATGCGAAATTCTTTATATGGATGATATTCCTGATGCAGCAGCAATAAATTCAGCCGTTGATATAAGCAAAAAATACGACGATGCTGCCACAGTTTCTTTTATAAACGGCGTTCTGGGCAATGTTGTGCGTTGCGAAAAAGAGAATAAGGGCGAATAAATGCAGAGAACTGTATACTCGGTCTCTGAGTTAAACGGGCTTATAAAGTCATTAATAGAAAATCAGACTGAGTTTTTAAATATTTGCATTGCGGGCGAGCTTTCAAACTACAAGGTCTATCCTTCAGGGCATCACTATTTCACGCTTAAGGATGCTGAAAGTGCGCTCAGCTGCGTGATGTTCAGAAGCAGTGCTGCATCTCTGCGTTTCAGACCTGAAAACGGTATGAGCGTTATTGCGGCAGGGCGGATAACAGTATATCCGCGCGACGGAAAATATCAGCTGCAGTGCTCTATGATGTATCAGGCGGGAGTAGGCGATCTGCAGATAGCTTTTGAAAAGCTTAAAGCAAAGCTTGAGCAGGAAGGTCTTTTTGATGAGAGATACAAAAAGCCTCTGCCGGAATTCCCAAATAAAATTGCGATAGTAACATCCTCCGCCGGAGCGGCCGTGCATGATATGATACGAATTCTTGGCGAGAGATGGCCGCTGGCAGAGATAGTAGTTGTGCCGGTGAGAGTTCAGGGCGAGGAGGCCCCCGGAGAGATAAGCGAGGCAATTGAGTTTATCAACACTCATAATCTTGCCGATCTTATTATTACAGGGCGCGGAGGCGGCTCAAGAGAGGACCTGCAGGCATTTAACGAAGAAATAGTAGCTAGAGCAATTTTTGCATCCGAGATCCCCGTTATATCAGCAGTTGGGCATGAGCCGGATGTTGCTATCTCCGACTACGTTGCCGATGTGCGCGCATCGACCCCGAGCAATGCAGCGGAAATTGCCGTGCACGACAGGCAGGAGATAAAAAAGATTCTAAAAAAGCTGAAAGAGGCTATGTACTCGGATGTCGCGGCTAAGATATCTCTATCAAGACAGAGAGTGAATTACTACGCAGGGCAAAGCGCATTTAAGGACCCGAGATATTTCTTCAACCAGCGCCGCATGGAGCTTGATTCATATCAGGAGTGCCTTAATAATGATATTGCATTAAAATTAAAAGATGCAAAAAGCCGCTTTGCGCTTCTGGCAGGCAAAATGGATGCACTTAGTCCTTTTAAGGTATTAGCAAGAGGATATTCCATTACAACTAACAGTGATAATAAGATCATAAGCAGCATAGAGCATGTCAATAAAGGCGATACGGTTAATATAAGGCTTTATGACGGAAGAGTGAAATGTGCTGTTGAGGAGATTGGAGAGTTAACTGATGGCAGGTAAACACGAATTTGAAAAATCTCTTGAGAGAATAGAAGAAATAGTCAGCAAACTTGAAGACGGAGACATGGCCCTTGATGATTCGCTGAGCCTTTTTGAAGAGGGCAGCAAGCTTATAAGAAAGTGCAACTCACTCCTTGACGAGGCTGAGCAGAAAGTCACTCTTCTGTCCCGCGACGGAGAGAATTATGAAGAGGTCCCATTTAAAGAATAAAGGGTGCTGGAATGGATTATAAAAAATTAATTGATGAATATCTGGATTCTGCTATTGCAAATGAAGAGAAAAGCTATGCTGTATTGGCGGAGTCTATGAAATATAGCCTTATGGCGGGCGGAAAGCGCATAAGACCAACACTCTGCCTTGAATTTGCAAAAATCTGCGGAGGCGAGGCCGAAAAGGTAATGCCGGCTGCATGCGGAATTGAGATGCTGCATACATACAGCCTTATTCACGATGACCTGCCGTGCATGGATAATGACGAGCTGCGCCGCGGCCGGGCAACAAACCACGTGGTATATGGCGAATACACCGCAACTCTTGCAGGTGATGCCCTGCAGGCGCTTGCCTTTGCATTTATATTTAAAGCCGATATACCTGCAGAAAATAAAGTGCGCTGCGCCTCTATTCTTGCTGATGCAGCAGGCTATAAGGGAATGTGCGGCGGACAGTATATAGATATGTCTTCAGAAGGGAAAGTATTGAGCGAGGAGAGTTTAACCGAGCTTAATAATCTTAAGACCGGTGCGCTTCTTGCGGCCTCATGCGCTATGGGCGTGGCTGCAGCGGGCGGAGACGAAGAGCATATCGCATCCGCTATGGAATTTGGATATAAGATAGGGCTTGCATTCCAGATTCGCGACGATATGCTGGATGTGCTGAGCACGGACGCGGAGCTTGGAAAATCAATAGGCTCTGATGAGAAAGCATGCAAGAACACATATATGGCGATTCTTGGCGAGGAAAAGTGCCGTGAGATAGTCCATAAGCTCACTGAGGAGGCTGTGGATATCCTGCGCTCAAATTTCAGCGATACTGAAGAGCTTGTTAAATTTGCTTATTCTCTGGAGAACAGAAAAAACTGATTCGAGGTGTTTGCGTTGAGCATTCTCTCTAATATAAACTCATCTAAAGATCTGCAGGGTCTGAGCTATTATGACCTTGATCTGCTAAGCGAAGAGATAAGAGAGTTTATTATAAAAAACGTATCTGAGACAGGCGGGCATCTTGCATCAAATTTAGGTGCGGTTGAGCTTACGCTTGCTCTTGAAAGAGTATATGACCCTGAAAAGGACAGAATAATTTTTGATGTAGGACACCAGTGCTATACGCATAAAATTATCAACGGCCGCAGAGATGTTTTCAATACTTTAAGAACATACGGCGGCATAGCAGGATTTCCGAGACCGTATGAAAGTGATGCAGACTCATTCAGCTGCGGGCATTCCTCCAATTCAATCTCAATTGCGCTGGGGATGGCCAGGGCAAGGTCTCTTCAGAATAAGGACTATGATATTGCAGCCGTAATCGGCGACGGGTCATTAACAGGCGGGCTTGCATTTGAAGGGCTTGAAAATGCCGCAGCAAGCAAAGAGCCGATGGTTATAATTCTCAACGACAATGCTATGTCTATCAACAGAAATGTCGGCGGCATATCAAGAATGCTGCAGAATATGAGAGTGAGACCGGGCTATATTTCGTTTAAGCAGCGCTACCGCGAGGTAGTTGGGATAGACACCGACTTTTATATGTTTTCACATAAAGTGAAGGAGAACATTAAGAGCAGGATAATCCCGAATAACGTATTCAGCGAGCTGGGGCTTGACTATCTCGGTCCTGTTGACGGACACAATATAAAAGAGCTTGAAACTGCAATAAGGCTTGCAAAAGAGAGCAAAAAGACTGTATTGCTGCATGTGATTACCAAAAAGGGAAAAGGCTATTCATATGCAGAGGTATCTCCTAATAAATATCACGGAGTGGGTTCTTTTGATCCCAATACCGGCGAAATGATGAGCAGCAGCGTTTCATTCGGCGATGTGATGGGCAAAGAGCTGTGCACTCTTGCAGAAAAGGACGAGAGAATAACTGCAATCACGGCCGCCATGACAGACGGCACGGGGCTTGAGTCATTCTCTGTGAGGTTCCCTAAGAGATTTTTTGATGTGGGCATATGCGAAGGTCATGCGGTCTCAATGGCTGCAGGTATGGCCAAGCAGGGGCTTATACCGGTATTTGCGGTATATTCAAGCTTCCTTCAGAGAGCATATGATATGCTTATTCAGGATGTGTCTCTGCTGAATCTGCATGTGGTATTCTGTGTTGACCGTGCGGGACTAGTAGGCAATGACGGTGAAACTCACCACGGCACATTTGATATTGCATATTTATCCTCAGTGCCCGGGATGACCATCCTTGCTCCGGCAAGCTTTGATGAGCTTAAGACCATGCTGAATACGGCATTATATGAATATTCAGGGCCTGTTGCCGTGAGATACCCCAGAGGCGGCGAGGGCGAGTATACATCTATTTCTCATGTGCCCGAAGAGCTTGTGAGAGAGGGCAGCGACATAACTATAGTCTGCTACGGCACTATGATAAATAGTGTGCTGAAGGCTGCAGATATTCTTGCAGAGAAGGGCATCAGCGCAGAAGTGGTCCGCTGCTGCGTTGTTAAACCAAACTCATTCAGCACGGCAATAGAATCCGTTAAGAAGACCAAAAAGCTTCTTGTGGCTGAAGACGCTGCAGCTGAAGGCTGCCTTGGCGCTCAGCTATATTGCGCACTCGGCGAAAAGAATATAAACATTGACGCAGTTAAACTCCTTAACCTTGGCAGCGGCATAGTTACCCATGGCGACAGCGCAGCGCTTTATAAGCTTAATAAACTTGATGCTGAGGGTATATCCGATACTGCAATGGATGTTATAAACGGATGCAAGGAGCTTGCAGATGGCTAAAATAAGGCTTGACCAGCTGGTTTTTGACAGCGGCTATGCTGAAAGCCGCGAAAAAGCCAAGGCTATAATAATGAGCGGCGAGGTCTTTATTGACGGCAACCGCGCCGATAAGCCCGGTATGCAGGTAGCAGCAGACTGCAATCTTGAAGTGCGTTCTAAAGCCCTGCCTTTTGTAAGCCGCGGCGGATATAAGCTTGATAAGGCTATAAAAGTTTTTGACCTAGACCCTGCGGGCAAGGTGTGCATCGACTGCGGTGCATCAACAGGCGGGTTTACCGATGTGCTGCTGCAGAATGGTGCGGCCAGGGTCTACTCTGTGGACGTGGGTTACGGGCAGCTTGCCTGGAAGCTTCGGACCGATGAGAGAGTTATAAATATAGAGAGAACAAATTTAAGATATATTACCGAGGAACAGATTCCCGAAAAGCTTGATATTGCAGTTTGTGATGTATCTTTTATTTCTATAAAGCTGATTATGCCATCTGTTGCAAAGCTTCTTAAGCCGGATGCCAAAATACTCTGCCTTATTAAACCGCAGTTTGAAGCGGGGAGAGAGTCGGTTGGCAAAAAGGGCGTTGTGAGAGACAGAGACGTGCATATAAGAGTTATAAAAGAGATTGTTGAGTTTATCCCTACAATAGGATTTTCTCTGAAGGGACTCGATTTTTCTCCAATCAAGGGTCCTGAAGGCAATATAGAATTTTTATGCTTTATGCAGAATACTCCCGGATGCGATATCACACCCGATATTGAGGCGGTAGTTGATGCGGCACACTTAAACTTATAAGAGGTAATTTTATGGTCGCAATCTGTCCGAATCCTTTCAGAGATATTGATCTCAACTACACAAAAAAATGTGCTGATATTTTAAATAGGCTTGGAATAAATTCGGTGATCTGCCCCGTATTTGATGACAGCCCGGATGTTATTCCATCCGATATTAAAACATGCGCTCTGAAGGACGTTTTAAATGATATAAACCTCGCAATAGTAGTTGGCGGGGACGGGACGATACTTAATGTTGTTGGCGATATATATAAGCTTGATATTCCGGTGCTGGGAATAAATCTTGGAACAAAGGGCTTTATGGCAAGCATAGAGCCTGAAGATATTGAGCTTATTACAGGAATTGCATCGGGCGAGTATTCGCTGAGTGAGCGGATGATGCTTGATGTATCGCTTGTAAGGAATAATAAAGAGATATATTCGGGCACGGTGCTTAATGATGTTGTGCTGCACGGCTATGGCGATACAATTAAGCTTGATGCTTATTGCGATAAGTCGTTTATGACGGAATTCAGCGGCGACGGAATAATTGTATCCACGCCTACAGGCTCAACCGGCTATTCACTGAGCACGGGCGGGCCGATAGTTGAGCCCGACACTGCCACGATAATTGTTTCACCTATCTGTGCCCATTCACTCGGTGCAAGATCTTTTGTTCTTGATTCATCAAGAGTGGTGGAGATAACCGTATCAAAGCTGCACGACAGACGAGCATATCTTTCTGCAGACGGCAATTCTGAAGCTGACCTTTCAAACGGAGACATTATCAGAGTAAAAAAATCCGAATACTCCGTGAGCATGATCAATTTTGAACAGAACAGCTTTTTTGAGACTGCGTTTGCAAAACTTTCGAAATAATAATGGAGGACGCTAATATGAAGCCCGGACGCCAGAGTATGATATTAAAAATTATAACCGAGCAGGCTATAGAGACTCAGAACGACCTGATTGAAGCCTTAGCTAAAGAGGGAATCAGGAGTACTCAGGCCACGCTTTCAAGGGATATACGCGATCTTAGACTTGTTAAAGAGACCGGACCTGACGGGCGCTCCCGCTATTGTGTTTCCTCTGAAGTTGAGTCAAGCGAGACAGACGGGCGCCTTCAAAGAATACTAAAGGACAGTGTGGTTGCAGTTGACAGAGCTGAAAATATAGTTGTTTTAAAGACTATACCGGGGCTTGCATCCGCTGCCGGAGCGGCTCTTGACGGGATGAAGATAGAAAATCTTGTGGGGACTATAGCCGGAGATGATACCTGCTTTCTGCTTATGAGGAGTACTGCCGTTGCAGAAGCATTTCTTGAGGAGATCAATGAACTTCTCTGATGAGGTTGGAGTAAAAAATGCTTAGAGAATTACACATTGAAAATATAGCTGTAATTGAAAAGGCTGATATTGAATTCAATCGGGGACTTAATGTGCTCTGTGGCGAGACGGGAGCAGGCAAGTCGATTATAATTGATTCTCTTAATGCTGTTTTAGGCAACAGAGCAAGCAAAGAGCTTGTGAGAAGAGGCGCCGAGCAGGCAAGAGTAACGGCGGTCTTTGAAAGTGAGCAGGCAAATGCCTGGCTTGAGGAGAATGATATCCCGAGTGAGGATGATCTTATTCTTCAGCGCCGCATAACGCCCGACGGCAAGAGCTCCTGCAGGGTTAACGGCATTCCGGTTTCAGCCTCTCAGCTTAAAGAGCTGGCGGCGATGCTTGTGGATATACACGGGCAGAATGACGGTCTGCGATTGCTGGATGAGCGTTCCCACCTTGGCTTTCTGGACCGCTTCAGCGATAACAATGCACTTATTGATGCATATAAAGAAGAATATAATAAGTTTTTAACCTATAAAAAAGAGATTGACTCTCTTACTCTTGATGAGACTGAGAAGCTTCAGCTGAGCGACAGTCTTCATTATAAAATCGATGAGCTTGAGCGCGCGGACATAAAGTGCGGTGAGTATGAAAATCTCAGAAACCGCAGAGATATGATGCGCAATTCCGAAAAGCTAAGAGAGGCGCTTGATTCCACACTGCAGTTTTTAAGCGAAAACGAGGAGAGCGTTGTATCTGGCCTGCAGAATGCACAGCATTTTGCCGATCGTGCTGCTTCTTTTTCTCCGGACCTCGAGAAGGCTGCAGCGGCACTTAATGAGGCATCATTTACGATATTTGATGCTGCGGAAATATTCAGCGATTTTAGAGATCAGCTTAATTTCTCGCCTGATGAATACGACGAGCTTGAAAAGCGCATAAATGTTCTTGACAGGCTGCAGCGAAAATATAACTGCGATGAGGCAGGGCTTATTGAGCTTATAGATGAAAGCCGCAAAAAGCTTGATGAAATTGAATATGCAGATGAAAGACTGGAAAAGCTGCATAAATTAATTGAAAAGCAGAAGGCAGTGTGTGTGCTCAAGGCCTCGGAACTGTCTGCCGGGCGGAAAAAAGCGGCAAAGAAGCTTGAAGAAAGAGTTATTGGGGAGTTGAAGGCCCTGAATATGCCGTCGGTAAGGTTTGAGGTAGAATTTGCTCCGGTAAATAATGAAGAAGGCTTCAACAGCGCCGGCTGTGATGATGTCAGGTTTATAATGTCTGCAAATGCTGGCGAAAGCCTTGGCAGAATTTCAAAAATAGCTTCAGGCGGTGAAATGAGCCGCATAATGCTCTCACTGAAAAATGTATTCGCTGAAAGAGACATTGTTGAGACAATGATCTTTGATGAAATCGACACGGGAGTTTCGGGAATATCTGCTCAGAGAGTTGCTGAGAAGCTCTATTCCGTTTCTAAAAACAAACAGGTTATGTGCGTAACGCATCTGCCGCAGATAGCTGCAATGGCAGACAGCCAGTATGTTGTTGAAAAGCAGGAGAGAGACGGCAGGACCTTCACCAATGTAACTCTTCTTGATGATAACGGCAGAAAACGCGAGATCGCGCGGCTTTACGGCGGTGATAATATCGGCGAGACAACACTTGCCGCCGCTGAAGAACAATTAGTACTTTCCAAGAAATTTAAAAATATTACTGTTTAAGAGGTGACTTACTTGAGTATTTCAGAGAAAGCAGTTTCGCTCCATGGAGAGGGAAATAACTGTGCACAGAGCATTATGTGTGCATGCAAAGACATTACCGGCATTGATGAAAAAACAGCATCCGCTATATCCTCAGGTTTTGGCGGCGGACTTAAGTCCGGAGAAATCTGCGGCTGCATTTCAGGTGCGGTGATGGTAATTGGCAAGGTGCTTGCCGACAAGGGACAGGACGATAAAACGGCCGCTTTAACAAAGCAGCTTATCGCAGATTTCAGAGATGAATACGGCGTTATAAGATGCCTTGATCTTAAGAGAAGCGGACATCCATGCGATGAACTGATTGCCTTCGCATCAGACTGGCTGGAGAAAACTATCAATAACCTTTAAGGGAGAATAAATATTATGGGCGTTTATGAAGAGCTTGTTGCAAGAGGACTTATTGCACAGGTAACAAACGAAGATGAGATAAGAGAGCTTGTTAATAACGGCAAAGCCACCTTCTATATAGGCTTTGACCCGACAGCCGATTCTCTGCATGTGGGTCATTTTATGGCTCTGTGCCTTATGAAGCGTCTGCAGATGGCAGGCAACAAGCCTGTTGCTCTTATAGGCGGCGGCACCGGCATGATAGGCGACCCTTCAGGCAGAACCGATATGCGCAAGATGATGACCCCTGAGACTATTCAGCACAACTGCGACTGCTTTAAAAAGCAGATGGAGCGCTTTATTGAGTTCGGCGAAGATAAGGCAATAATGGTAAATAATGCCGACTGGCTTTTAAATCTCAACTATATAGAAGTTCTGCGCGAGGTCGGCGCATGCTTTTCAGTCAACAATATGCTGCGTGCTGAATGCTACAAGCAGCGCATGGAGAAGGGACTCAGCTTCCTTGAGTTCAACTACATGATAATGCAGAGCTATGACTTCTATTATCTTTTCCAGCACTATGGCTGCAACATGCAGTTCGGCGGAGATGACCAGTGGTCTAATATGCTTGGCGGAACAGAGCTTATAAGAAGAAAGCTTGGAAAAGACGCCCATGCTATGACAATAACTCTTCTTCTTAACTCCGAAGGCAAGAAGATGGGCAAGACAGCCTCGGGCGCTGTATGGCTTGACCCGAATAAGACTTCTCCTTATGAGTTCTATCAGTACTGGAGAAATGTTGGCGATGACGATGTACTTAAGTGCATAAGAATGCTCACATTCCTGCCGCTTGAGCAGATAGACGAGATGGACAAGTGGGAAGGCAGCCAGCTTAACAAGGCAAAAGAAATTCTTGCTTATGAGCTCACAGCTCTTGTACACGGCGATGAAGAGGCTAAAAAAGCCGAGAGCGCATCCAAGGCTCTGTTTGGCGCAGGTGCAGGCGATTCCAATGCCCCGACTCTTGAGCTTACTGATGCTGACCTTACAGACGGCGGTCTTGGTGCAGTTGCAGCCCTTGTGAAGTGCGGACTTTGCGCTTCTAATAGAGAGGCAAGAGAGATAATCACCGCCGGCGGATTCCAGATTAACGGCGAGAAAGAGACCGACCTTAAGAGAGTTATATCTGCTGATGAGCTTTCAAAGGGCGTTCTTATCAAAAAAGGCAAGAAGAGCTTCTATAAGCTGATACTTAAATAAATCTAATTACCGGCAGAGCAGGAGACCTGCAGTCTTAAGAAGGCAAATCTGATAATATTATGAGCGATTTAAAAAGTAATAGAATTGAATGGATTGACTTCTGCAAGGGTCTTCTGATGCTGCTGGTGATATTTTCACATTGCCTTGGCGGACAGAGCATTGTGGGCGAGGCGGCAAGGGGCGCTATATTTTCGTTCCACATGCCTATGTTCTTTATGCTCAGCTGCATTACTTTCAGATATTCCGCATCATCGGATGAGTGGCGGGCAAAAACGCTCAAAGCTTTTAAGCATCTTATTATCCCGGCACTTATAATGTATGCTCACAAGATAATAGGGGAGCTTATATTGGGCTATGGAAGCGACAGTCAGTTTGTGCTGAAAAAGCTTTTATCGCTTCTTTTTGCAAGCGGAATATTATATGACCTAAAGAACATCACCGTGCCGGAGATTGGAGTATTCTGGTTTGTTTATGCGCTTTTTATAGGGCGGAGCCTATATGACCTTCTCAGGTGCCGGAATAGCGGCAGATATTTTTATCTTAAAGCTGCCGCAGTAAGTATTGCGGGCATTATTATCGGGCAGTTTGTTCAGCTGCCGTTTTCAGCAGATGTTGCAATGGCGGTATTTCCGTTTTTCTATATGGGCGATAAATTCAGCGCTCTGAAGCTCAACGAGCATAAGCGCAGAAATATTATAATATGCATTGCGGTGTGGATAGCCGATATGCTGTTGAGTTATATTATAATGCATGGGTATTTTGAGCTTGCCTGCAGAAGATATACTCTCTTCCCGCTGTGCTATCTCGGTGCGGCGGCAGGAATTATACTAATGTATTATTTCTGCGAGTATGTCTGCAGCTTTAAAAAGCTTATAGGACCTATTGTATACATCGGCAGATATTCAATGGTTATGCTCAGTGTTCACTGCATGGATTTCATGTGGGAGATGGTCTGGAAAGCGCCCGGCAATGAATTTGCCTGCGCTATAGTCAGAACCGTTATAGACATTGCGGTGTTTGCCGTTATTATGCTTATTAAAAATAAATTAAAAAGACCGGAGGCTATAAAATGAGTTATGTCCCGACTGCTGCAGAAGCAGAAGAAATAGTCAAAAAATATAATAAAGATCCTTTTCATATTCAGCATGCAGAGACAGTATCAAAGGTAATGAGAGAGCTTGCAAAGGAATATGACCCTGAAAACGCAGAATACTGGGCAGCAGTAGGCATGCTGCATGATATCGACTTTGAGCTTTATCCTGAGCAGCACTGCGTTAAGGCTGTTGAGCTTCTTAAAGAAAATGATATTGATGAATCTGTTATCCACGCAGTTATTTCTCATGGCTATGGCATCTGCTGCGATGTTGAGCCTGAAAGATACATGGAAAAGATACTCTTTGCAACCGATGAGCTTACAGGACTTATAGGCGCTGCTGCTCTTATGCGTCCTACCGGCATATCCGATATGGAAGTTAAGTCTATAAACAAGAAGTTCAAGGATAAAAAGTTTGCAGCCGGCTGCTCACGCGATGTAATAGCAAAGGGCGCTGAAATGTGCGGAATGGAGCTTCCGGAGCTTTTTGAAAAAACACTCAATGCTATGAGAGCGTAATATGCTTAAAGTATTTTTCACCCAGTACAGCGCTTTTATCGTGCCGCCGGCATGCCCGCTTTCGGCATATAGAAGAGAAAAACTCTCATCCGATAACCCTGAACTGCGAAAAAAGCAGATAATCAACGAGTTTTTTCTTATTAAGTCTTTAAGGTCTGTGAACGATGAGCTTGCTATGCCGTTAAATATAGAGACTAACTCTTATGGCAAGCCGTATATTCCGGGGTATCCGTATAATTTTAATCTTTCACACTCGGATGACCTTCTAATCTGCGGCATATCAGACTTAGAGCTTGGTGTGGATGCTGAAAAGAAAGTAAAGCCTGAGAGAGTAGAAAAAGTGGCTAAACGTTTCTTTGCTGAGGAAGAGCAGGATTACATAGCATCAGCAGAGGATCCGTCCTCGGCTTTCACTGAGATTTGGACAAAAAAAGAAGCCTATGTAAAGGCTTTGGGAACAGGCGGGTCAACGCCGCTGAATTCATTCTCTGTCGTCTCACCGATTGAAGGTTATTCATTTTCACACAGCACAGCAGGGGATTACCACTATACCATCTGCGTAAAAGCAGATACCTTCCCTGATGATATGAGATTTGAGAAAATTACATTTAATGCGTATTAATTAACTGAAAACCTGCCGGCAGGAAAGCTTTTATTGCTATCTGCCGGCAGGTTTTTAATTATTTAAAACTCTCTTTAAGAGCTACGCTGCGGTTGAATACGAGGTGATCCGGAGTGGAGTCTTTATTATCAAGGCAGAAGTAGCCCTGGCGCATGAACTGGAAGCCTTCGCTGTCTTTGCCGGGTTCGGGCATAGGTACTTTGCTGAGACCTGCTTCAAGTTTGCAGCCGGTGAGCACGGTGAGACTGTTTGGACTGAGTGCATCGAGGAAATTCTTATCAGGACCGTCGGGCTCAGGGTCTGAGAAGAGGTAATCATAAAGTCTTACTTCTGCATCAATGGCAGTTGCGCAGTCTACCCAGTGGATAGTTGCACCCTTTACTTTGTGCCCGTCGGCAGGGTTGCCGCCTTTACTGTCGCTCTGGTACTCAGCCAGAATTTCGATAACATTGCCGGCCTCGTCTTTAACGCAGCCTGTGCAGTTGATAAGGTATGCACCTTTTAGTCTTACTTCGTTGCCGGGGTAGAGGCGTTTATACTTTGGAGGCGGTACCTCTTCGAAATCTTCTCTTTCAACCCAGAGATGCTTGGAGAAGCTTATCTCGCGGGTGCCTGCTGATTCATCAAGCGGGTTATTTTCAACGGTGAGAGTTTCGGATGCATCTTCAGGGTAGTTTGTTATAGTGAGCTTTACAGGGTCAAGAACCGCCATTACGCGCTTAGCGTTGAGATTAAGGTCTTCGCGCAGGCAGCTTTCAAGGAATGCCCATTCAACTGTAGAATCAACCTTGGATACGCCGATGCGTTCGCAGAAATTGCGGATGGATTTGGAGGTGTAGCCTCTTCTGCGAAGTCCGCAGAGAGTCGGCATGCGGGGATCATCCCAGCCGGAGACATAACCCTGTTCAACAAGCAGACGAAGCTTGCGCTTGCTCATTACGGTGTAGTTGATGCCAAGTCTTGCAAACTCAATCTGGCGAGGTTTGTGGTAGGGGATGGATACATTTTCAACGACCCAGTTATAAAGCGGTCTGTGTGCTTCGTATTCAAGTGAGCAGAGAGAATGTGTGATACCCTCGAGTGCATCCTGGATAGGATGAGCAAAGTCGTACATAGGGAAGATGCACCACTTTGTGCCCTGGCGGTGATGCTCAATATATCTGATGCGGTAGAGTACAGGGTCGCGCATGTTGAAGTTGCCGCTGGCAAGGTCTATCTTGGCGCGGAGAGTATATTGACCCTCTTCAAATTCGCCGTTTTTCATGCGCTCAAAAAGGTCAAGGCTCTCTTCAATTGGTCTGTCTCTCCAGGGGGAGACTGCAGGGCGGGTAGTGTCTCCGCGATATTCCTTAAACTGCTCGGGAGTAAGCTCGCAAACATATGCAAGACCTTTTTTAATGAGCTCTACTGCATATTCGTATGTTTTGTCAAAATAATCGGAACCATAGAAGAATCTGTCGCCCCAGTCGAAACCAAGCCAGTGAATATCCTGCTGGATGGCTTCTACAAATTCAGTGTCTTCCTTGGCAGGGTTTGTGTCGTCCATTCTAAGGTTGCAGATGCCGCCGAATTTTTCGGCTGTGCCGAAGTCTATTGTGAGGGCTTTGCAGTGACCTATGTGAAGATATCCGTTTGGCTCAGGCGGGAAACGGGTGTGAATCTGCATGCCGTAGCATCTCTGACCTTCGGAAAGATCTTCTGCGATAAACTGCTCTATAAAATTTTTAGAAATATTCTCGTCCATTATTTTAACTCCATTTTTTAGTTCAGATTATTATAAAGGATAAATAGTTTAAATACAATAGCTTATTTTTGTTGACTAAATTATTTAATTATTTTATACTCTAAACACTGCGTTGAAGACCAGGAGTAGGGTATTTTTCGTTTGCAGAGAGAAGGCGCATGGTGCGAGCCTTTAATGAATATATCCGAAGGTCGGCTCTGAGCATCGGTGATGAAAGGCATTGCTTATTAGTCTCCGGCGGATGATTCCCGTTATAGAATTTTGAGTGCCGTTTAATTACGGAATTCAGGTGGTACCACGGTATTATTATATCGCCCTGAGGTTTTACCTCAGGGTGTTTCTTTTTATGAAACACCCGAGGATACTCATAAGAAGGAGAAAAACAATGAAAGAACTCCCAAAAGTTTATGACCCTAAACAGGTCGAAGAAAAGATCTATCAGATGTGGATGGACGGCGGCTATTTCAAAGGCGTTATCGACCCTCAGAAGAAGCCGTTTTCAATAGTAATGCCGCCACCGAATGTTACAGGTCAGCTGCATATGGGCCATGCCCTTGATGCTACACTGCAGGATATTCTCTCAAGATATAAGAGAATGCAGGGCTATTCCGTGCTCTGGCTCCCGGGTGTTGACCATGCAGGTATTGCAACCCAGATAAAGGTTGAAGAAGTTCTCCGCAAGGAAAACGGTCTTACAAGATATGACCTTGGCAGAGACAAGTTCCTCGATAAAGTCTGGCAGTGGAAGTATCAGTACGGCGACAGAATAGTTGAGCAGCAGAAGAGACTTGGCGTATCCTGCGACTGGGACAGAAACCGCTTCACCATGGACGATGTCTGCGCAAAGGCAGTGCGCGAGGCTTTCTGCGAGCTTTATGATAAAGGCCTTATCTATAAAGGCAGAAGAATTATCAACTGGTGCCCGCATTGCCGCACAGCTCTTTCCGATGCAGAAGTAGAATATAAAGACATCCCGGGTCATTTCTGGTATATCAGATATCCTATCGAGAATTCCGATGAAGAGTTTATCATAGCAACAACCCGTCCTGAGACAATGCTGGGCGATACAGGTGTTGCAGTTAACCCTGCCGATGAGAAATACACTCATCTTGTAGGCAAGAATGCTATTCTCCCGCTGGTCGGCAGAAAGCTGCCTATCGTTGCTGATGACTACGTTGAGCTCGGCTTTGGTACAGGTGCTGTTAAGATGACACCTTGCCACGACCCTAACGACTATGAAGTAGGTCTGCGCCACAACCTTGAGATGATTCAGGTTATAGACGAAGACGGCAAGATTATCAACGATGGCTGCAATGGCAAATACGACGGTATGGACCGCTACGAGGCCCGCGATGCTATAGTTAAAGACCTTGAAGAGCAGGGCTACCTTGTTAAGGTTGAGGATTATTCTCATAATGTAGGCTGCTGCTACCGCTGCGGAACAGTTGTTGAACCGCTCACAAGCCCACAGTGGTTTGTTAAGATGCAGCCGCTTGCAAAAAAGGCTATTGACGTTGTTAATGACGGGCGCATCAAGTTCGTGCCTGAGCGCTTTACCAAAACATACATCAACTGGATGGAAAATGTTCATGACTGGTGCATCTCCAGACAACTCTGGTGGGGTCATCAGATTCCTGCATGGTACTGCGACGACTGCGGCCATATAACTGTATCTCATGAGGATGCCTGCGAATGCGAGGCCTGCCACAGCAAAAATATCCACCGCGATGAAGATGTTCTTGATACCTGGTTCTCATCAGGACTCTGGCCGTTCTCCACAATGGGCTGGCCTGATAAAACAGATGAGCTTGGATACTGGTATCCTACATCCGTTATGGTTACAGGCTATGACATCATCTTCTTCTGGGTTGCCAGAATGATATTCTCAGCTATGGAGCAGCTTGATAAAGAGCCGTTTAAGACAGTATTCATCCATGGTCTTGTAAGAGACAGCCAGGGAAGAAAAATGTCCAAGTCTCTCGGCAACGGCATTGACCCGCTTGAGATGGCCGATAAATACGGCGCTGATGCTCTTCGCTTTAACCTTATCACAGGCAACAGCCCAGGAAACGACATGAGATTCTATGTTGAAAAGTGCGAAGCAATGCGCAACTTCTGCAATAAGATCTGGAACGCATCCCGCTTTGTTATGATGAATCTCACAATTGAGAAAAATGAGCTCCCCGATAAGCTTGAGATAGAAGACAAATGGCTTCTCACAAAGCTCAATGAGCTTGCAAATGAAGTATGCACCAATATGGACGCATTTGAGCTTGGTGTTGCATCAGGCAAGATCTATGACTTCATCTGGGATACATACTGCGACTGGTATATAGAGCTTTCAAAGCCGCGTCTCAACTCCGATGATCAGGAAGTTAGAGAAAATACCCAGAAGGTACTTCTCTATGTTCTCACAGAGATCCTCAAGCTCCTCCATCCGTTTATGCCTTTCATAACTGAAGAAATCTGGCAGGCACTCCCGCACGACGGCGAGGCACTTATGGTGGCTGAGTATCCAAAGTATGACCCTGATAAGTCCTATCCTGAGGATGAAGAGAACTTCGAGGTTGTTATGGAGGCTATAAAGGCTGTGCGTGCAAGAAGAGCTGAGATGAACGTTGCTCCTTCACGCAAGGCTCACCTCTATGTTGTAACAGACAGAAAAGCCGCCTTTGAGGCAGGTCATGATTATATCTGCAAGCTTGCTTACTCAAGCGATGTAACTATTCTTGACTCCAACCCTGAAGACAGCGCTAAGATGGTATCTGTTATAACAGACAATGCCCGCATGTTCATTCCTATGGCAGACCTTGTTGATTTCGAAGCTGAGAAAGCCAGAATAACCAAGGAACTTGAAAAGGCACGTGCTCAGCTTGAGAGCCAGAACAAGAAGCTTGCTAATGAAAACTTTGTATCAAGAGCACCGCAGAGCGTTGTTGATATAGAGCGCGATAAGAAAGCTAAATTTGAAGCTCTTATAGAAAACCTTGAGCTCAGCCTTGCAAACCTCGGCTGATAAAACTTAACTGAAAAAGCTCCCTTCTGCAGCTGATGCAGAGGGGAGCTTTTTGTGTGATAAGTATTTTAAAATATTACATTCAGATCACAGCTGCCGTTTACACCCGGAACATGTCCGCGGTCTGTGAACTGCCAGATATCATATCGGCCGGCAAAGTTGGGGAGCTGGTTATTTTCGGTGTAGTTTGCAAGCCAGATGCAATATGGTGAAATGGAATTATAGTCAAGACAGTCGGTTATGAAGCTCTGGCTTGAATAAATTCCTGCCTGGTAACCTGAGTTATTAACAGTTTTGCAGAAGGTGAGAGCAACTACAACTCTTTCCGCCATGCTTAGAGTGTCCGAGCGCCCTGCAGGGTAATCGCCGGAATATTCCATGTCTATGAAAATAGGGAAGTCAAGAGTTACATTATTGAGTCTATCAAGAACTAGGCTTGCCTCCTGAATGGCTTCAACAGGATTAACGGCTGTTGAGTAGAAATAAACTCCAACCTTCAGCCCTGCGGCCTTTGCACCGATAAGGTAGTTATAGAAGCAGGAATCATCATATAAAGCTCCTGTGCTCCATCCGCGCCCGCCAACTCGCAGAATAGCAAAATCAATGCCTGAATTTTTAACGGTCTGCCAGTTAATAGTGCCGTTATAGAAGCTTACGTCAATTCCAACAGAGCTTGCTTTTCGGCCGGTATAATCAAAGTAATATATACTGCCGTCTATACTCTTAAGACCGGTTGCATAGCTCCCGTCAGACTCAACATAGTATACATTCCCGTTGATATTCTGCCATCCGGTGACTATATTATTCTCATTGCTTTCAGCCCCAACGCTCTCGTAGCTTATAAGATAGTCGCTGACAGGGGTGTTGTCGGGATTAAACAGATCAATAGTATATGAAGTGCTGTTTTCAGAATCTAATACAAGCCCGAATACAAGCTGCCCGTCTTCTTCAATAGGTACAACATCTGATTCAGTGCCGTCTGATAATATGAGATGACCGTTTATTGTTTCATATGAGTATGTGTATGTCTCGTATCCGTTTGAATCAAGAAGAACAGACGTTGTATTATCAGACTGCACAGCCACAGGCTCATCGATGGTTATTATAGTTTCGGGGATTACTTCAATAGGCGCCTCATTGCCGCTTATTTTAATCTCGTCACTGATCTCAGCGGCATCTTTGATCTCAACGATGTCTTCAATCTCTTCAATCTTTTCATAGGTGATGGCATTGCTTACGCTGCAGCTTATGCTGCCCGGCTGAGTGTAGCCGTCTTTAGACTGCATCTGCACTGTATACTGCCCGGCTGAGATATTTTCAAGAAATAAGCTGCCATCGGTGGAGGTGCTTGCTGTTTTAGTCTGCCCGTCGGGGTAGGTGATATTCAGCTGAAAGACATCACCCTGCACAGGGTAGCCGCTGCTGTCTCTAACGAAGATATAAAGATTATTCTGAATGGATGTATATGTGAGATGAACATCTTTTGTGCTCGAAGATAAAAGTGCAGGAGTTGAAGCGGTGGAAAGAATTTCTGCAGATGGAGTGGGAGTTGGGGCAGGAGATGAAGTCGGCCTAATCTCAGATTCCTGCCGGCTCGAAGCGGAGCTTTGGCGCAGATTATTTTCAACAGACTCATTCATAGAATCAACACGCGCCAGATGGATGATGTCTATAATGGTAGGGGAAATTATCATTAAAGACAGCATAATTGCTATAGTCGGCAGAGCAACTATAACAATCTTTTCATACCGCGGATCGAACAATATATTAAGAACTTTTTTTACAATGTCGGTAAGTTTTTTCATGGATAAAATATTAAACCAATTACCGAATTATGTCAACAAGCTAAAACTTAAATTTGCGCCTTTTCGCATTTTGGTCGGTTCACTGAAAATAATGAGAGAATGCCGCAACAATTGAAATTAGATTATGATTCTGCTATGATATGGTGCAAAGTGAAGTGCAGTCTGCTATGGAAATGGCCCCGGCGGGGATTTCTCTTGAAAATGTAAAGAATGATATCGGTTACTATATCAGCATGGAGAATAAAGAAGGGAAATAGTTATAACTTCAGCCGGTTGCAGCAAAATATATCAGAATCGGGCAAAGTGAGTCATAGTCAGCAAACACTAATTTGTGAGGAAGAAACATAAATGCAAAAAGCCGGAGGTGCAGGCGCATCTCCGGTATTTATTAGTTTATGGGAAATTATTTTTCTTTTACAAGAGGCGCACCGGCATTCCAGGCCTGACCAACCTTTTCTCCAATTGCATAGTATCCGTTGCGGAACTGGTCAAAGACGAAAGCATTCAGCTTGGATACATCGACCTTGCCCTTTTCATCAAGAATATTTTTATCAGCAAGAACGCTCTTGATTTCACCGAGTACATGGTAACCGCCATAGCATTCTTCCTTGATTTCGGCAACAGTGCACTCAAGCGTAAGCGGGTACTCAGAAACAATCGGTGCGTCAACAAGCTCACTTTTCACTGCAGTCAAGCCACTGCGGGCAAACTTGTCGGTGAATTTATTGGCGCTGGCAATGCCAAAGAAGTCGGATTCCTTCATATGAGGAATATCTGCGATGCTGAGAGTGAAGGCCATACGTTTTTTCAGATTCTCACAGGTCTTGTGCTCAGCCTCCAGATTCAGTGAGACCATATTTTCTGCACAGATACCGCCCCAGGCCATGGGCATAACATCAACTGTCTCATCCTCATTATAGGTAGCAATCATCAGCACCGGCATAGGAAACAGATAGGGCTGAACACCAAGATTTTTCTTCATAATAAATACCTCCGGAATAAGTAGTGGACAATAATTCCTATAGGTATTATACTGAATGCGGAAGAAATAACAAGTACCATCTTTTAGGCTAGGTACTTACTTAGAGGTAAGCTTATGAGCGAAAATTGTATCAATAATGCCAATTTTGAAGAGACCGGTTTCAGCTACACACTTTCCCTGATTTCCGGCAAATATAAAATGATTATAATGCAGATATGAAAAAAGCATTGAGGACATTGCTTCAAAGCTATAAAAGTAAAAACTACACGTGCAGTCTTTCTTTTATGAGAGACTGCACGATTTTTTGCTGCACCAAAAATAACGTCGAAAATTTTATTTCCGGCTTATGGTTTACTTTACTGCGGCGAATTGTTATAATAAACCATTATGAGTAATGAAAATATTGAAAAAAACACAATAACCGAAAGATTTATTAAAGCCAGAAAGGCTTATATCGAATCTCAGTTTCCAAGCCTCAATCCCGCACAGAAAAAGGCTGTTATGGCAACAGAAGGTCCGCTTCTTGTGCTGTCGGGGGCGGGAGTCGGCAAGACTCGCGTTCTCATTGAGCGCATATATAACCTTATAAAATTCGGCCGTGCTTCAGACTGCGACGATGTTTATTTTGATGTCGCTGAGAGGCATATAGATATAATAAATAACGGCGGGGAAGAGGCAGACAGGCTCTGCGCTCTGGATCCCGTCAGACCCTGGCAGATTCTTGCAATCACATTTACCAACAAAGCCGCAGCTGAAATAAAAGCAAGGCTTGAAAACCGCCTTGGCAGTGTTGCAAACGATATCTGGGCCTGCACATTTCACTCAGCCTGCGTGCGCATATTAAGAAGAGACGCATCATACCTTGGATATTCAAATAATTTCACTATCTACGACACCTCCGATACGCTCTCTGTTATAAAGCAGATTATCAAGACTATGGATCTTGATGAAAAATTCTTTGCGCCAAAAGCTATAGCCTCTGAAATATCAAAGGCAAAAGATGCCAGAATGCTCCCTGATGAGTTTAGAAGATCAATGATGAAGCAGGGAGACCTTTTCCATTTAAAGCTTGCCGATATTTATGAAAGCTATATGATTGAGCTCAAAAAATCCGACGCTATGGATTTTGACGACCTTATATTAAATACCGTTGAGATTCTGGACAGATTTTATGAGGTGCGCGAATACTGGCAGAACCGGTTCAGATATATCCTCATTGATGAATATCAGGACACGAATAATCTGCAGTATCAGCTGGCAGCCCTGCTTACAAACTCAGACAATAACCTTTGCGTTGTTGGCGATGACGACCAGAGCATATATAAATTCCGCGGCGCTACAATAGAAAATATTCTCTCCTTTGAGACAAGGTTTAAAAACTGCCGCACTATCCGCCTTGAGCAGAACTACCGCTCCACAGGGCATATATTATCTGCTGCAAACTCTGTTATAAGCCATAATACCGAGCGAAAGGGCAAGACTCTTCGCACAGATAAAAATGACGGTGACATGGTAGAGCTCTATGTTGCCGATAATGAGCGCGATGAGGCGCAGTATATATCATCAGTTATTCTTTCAGGCTACACAAGCGGAAATAACTGGAGCGACTATGCGGTGCTCTATCGCATGAATGCGCAGTCAAACAGCATTGAGTATGCCCTTAAGAGCCACAATATACCATATAGAATCTTCGGCGGCACACGCTTTTTTGATAGAGCTGAGGTTAAAGACATTCTTGCATATCTCTGCGTTATTTTAGACCCGAATGACAACTTAAGACTCAAGAGAATAATCAATGTCCCGGCGCGCGGCATAGGCGGGCGCAGTGTTGATTCAGCTCTTGAGATAGCAAACGAAAATGACCTTTCTCTATTTGATGTTATCTCCCATGCAATGAGCTATGCAGCGCTGAGCAGAGCATCTGCACGCATGAAGGAATTTGCCAACATGATAGATGAGCTGCGCTCATTTTCTTCAACGGCAAGCCTGCCTGAATTATTCGATGAGCTTATTGCAAAATCCGGCTACATATCCGCTCTTGAGGAAAAGAACACGAGCGAAGACGAGGCCAGAATAGAAAACGTTAAGGAGCTTAAATCCAGCATTATCACATACATTGAAGAGGGCGGCGAGGATTCCCTTGCAAGCTATCTTGCAAATGTTGCATTATATACAGACCTTGATAATTATGATGAAGATAATGACGCTGTTACTCTCATGACTATCCATGCCTCAAAGGGGCTTGAGTTCCCGTATGTTTTTATTGCGGGCATGGAGGAGACGGTCTTCCCGGGTACACGCGCAATAGGCAGCGACTCAGAGCTTGAAGAAGAGCGCCGTCTTTGCTATGTTGCTATCACCCGAGCAATGAAAAAGTTATATTTCATCTCAGCCCAGCAGAGAATGCTCTTCGGGCGCACAAACTGCAATAAGGTATCACGGTTTGTATCAGAGGTATCCGATGAGGATATAAAGAAAAATATCCCCAAGGGCTTTGACTATGCCGCGCCTTCAGCCGCCTCCGGTTATTCGGGCGGACGCACGGGATATTCATCATATTCTAATTATAATAAAAACGATGATGATGCTTACGGCAGTTCGTTTAATTATTCAAGACTGAAAAAAACTCCTGTGAAAAGCATTTATAATTCTGCCAAAAGCGAGCCTCCAAAGAGCTTTGACCTGGGCGACAGGGTACGTCACAGAGCTTTTGGAGAGGGCGTTATCTCCAAAATGACGCCGATGGGCGGGGACTTTCTTATTGAAGTAAGCTTTGAGAAAGCCGGCACAAAGAAGCTGATGCTTAAGGCAGCTTCGGCATTTCTGGAGAAAATTTAATGGAAGCGACAAAAAAACAGATAATTCTCAGCAGAGCGGCTCTTGTGGGACTTACTCTCATATGGGGTTTTGCCTTTGTTGTGATGAAAAATACCCTTGAAGACCTTGACGCTACCGAGCTTCTGGCCATAAGGTTTCTTATAGCAACTCTGGTGCCGGCTGTTATAAGCGGCAAAAGGCTATTTAAGGTCACAAAAAGGGCATTGTACGGCGCAATTTTTATAGGCATATCAACAGGTCTTGCATATACGGTGCAGAATATCGGCCTTACATACACAACTCCCGGCAAAAATGCCTTTCTCACAACACTTTACTGCATAGCAACGCCATTTTTGTGCTGGGCTGTATATAAAAAAAGACCGCAGAAAAAGAACATTATTGCAGCCGTGATATGCATGGCGGGCATTGCGCTTATCTCACTTGAAAGTCTTGATATCGGCATAAATAAAGGCGATGTATATTCTTTCTTCGGCGGACTGTGCTTTGCTGTGCAGATAGTTTTAATTGAGGAATATCAGCACGAGAGCGATATATTCACAATAACAGCCATTCAGTTTTTTACCGCCTCACTCACATGCCTTATTATTGCCTTTATCTTCAGAAGACCGTTTGTTTCTGTGCCGGGCAGCGCATGGGTCGGCATATTATATCTGGGCTTTTTAAGCTCAACGCTCTGCAATCTTCTGCAGCTATACGGGCAGAAATATACACCGCCATCTCAGGCATCGGTTATGATGTCGCTGGAATCGGTTTTTGCAGCACTATTCTCATTCATTCTCGGCATGGAGAAGGCGAGCTTCCCGGTGCTTCTGGGCTTCGTGCTTATATTCGCATCGGTTCTTATCAACGAGCTGGATCTTAAGAAAAAAATTGGGGGAACAGAATAAAATGAAACGCAGCAGCGGTATACTTTTGCCTGTGAGCTCTCTGCCTTCAAATTACGGCATAGGCACACTCGGCATTGAGGCTTATAATTTTATAGATTTCCTGAAGGCTGCAGGACAGAAATACTGGCAGATGCTGCCTATAGGCCCCGTTGGCGCAGGGGACAGCCCGTATTCCTCTTATTCTACCTTTGCGGGCTGCTACTACTATATAGATCTTGATATGCTTGCTGAAGAGGGCTTAATAAGCGCTGATGATATCGCAGGCTTTGAGTGGGGAAGAGATAACGAGAGCGTTTGCTATGAGCTCGTTTCCATCAATAAGATTGCAGTTTTGAAGATTGCCTTTGCAAACGGGCGCGAAAAATTAAAAGACGAAATATCAGAATTTCGTCAGGAGAATTCCGCCTGGCTCAATAATTATGCCATGTATATGAGCCTTAAAGCTCACTTTGAGGGCAAGGCATGGTACGACTGGCCAGAAGAGATAAAGCTCGGCACTGAAGATGCAAAGCACTATTATTCAGAGCTTCTTGCAGATGAAATAGAATTCTGGATATTCACTCAGTTTCTTTTCTCAAAGCAATGGAAGGCTCTTAGAAGCTATGCCAAAGAGCAGGGAATAAGCTTTATAGGCGATGTGCCGATATATGTTCCGCTTGATTCCGCCGATGTGTGGAGCGAGCCGTGGTTCTTCCAGCTTGATGAGGAGTTCAGACCTATAAAAGTGGCAGGCTGCCCGCCTGATGCTTTCACTGCCGAAGGGCAGCTGTGGGGCAACCCTCTGTATAACTGGGATAAAATGAAACACGACGGCTACGGCTGGTGGATAAGAAGAATAGCAAAGGCCTCTGAGCTTTATGATGTTATCCGCCTTGACCATTTCCGCGGCTTTTCAAGCTATTGGGCAGTGCCTGCAGAGGACGAGAATGCCATAAACGGCAAGTGGATGGAAGGCCCCGGCATGGACCTTATAGGCGTTCTCACATCATGGTTTTTCAATACGGAATTTATAGCAGAGGATCTCGGCAATCTCACACCTGATGTGTTTGCTCTTCTTAAGGAATCAAAGCTGCCGGGAATGAAGGTGCTGCAGTTCGCTTTTGACTCAAAAGGGGACTCCCTTTATCTTCCGCACAACTGCATTGAAAACTGCGCTTTATATATAGGCACACACGATAATAACACTACCCGCGGCTGGCTTGAGGAGCTGTCGGACGACGATAAAAAGTTTGCCTCAGACTATATGCACATAACAGAAGACGAGGGCTGGTGCAAAGGTATGATCCGCACGGGTATGGCGGCACCTGCTAAGCTCTTTGTGATGCAGATGCAGGATATTCTTGAGCTGCCGGGCAGCTGCAGAACAAACATGCCCGGTACACCAACAGGCAACTGGCGCTGGAGAATGCTGCCGGGTGCCGACTCATTAGAGCTTGCGGAAAAATTGAGAGAGACAACAAAGCTCTATAGGCGTTTCAGCGAAACTGCTGAAGATGATACAGCCGAGGCTGAAGACGCTGCAGGAGGAACTTGAAAACGAAGAAGGCCTCTCCCTCAACTATCTCGAGCAGGCAGACTGACCGCGGCCAAATTCGGAATTCCGAATTGGCTTGCTCTTAACCAACTTCGGCCTCCGGTCTGAGACCCGGAAATGTGAACCATTGCATATCCAAACTCCCGGCAAAAACAACAATCGAATGTTGATTTTGCCGGAAATTTGGATATAGATATAATAAAATGGATAAAACATTTGGCAGGAGCTTTCTTTGAAACATATGTTGTCAGCGAGATTGTCAAAAGCATTCGCAACGCCGGTAAACGGATTGAATATACCCTCTATTATTACCGGGACCGTGATCAAAAGGAAGTGGATTTAATCTATGTCAGTAATCAGACAATATACCCGATTGAGATAAAAAAGGGGATTGGGAAGGACCGTGCCGATAAAAACTTCAGAGTGCTGGAGCAATATATGCTGCATGTTGGCACCGGATTGATTATAGACACCTCAGACAGGCTCTTTCCGTTGAACAGGGATGCATTCTATTGCCCGGTCGGCCTCATAGGCCTTTGACCGCCGGCGCTAACGCGAATTCGGAATTCGGAATGAATAGCCGCACGTAATACCTTCCCCGCGCACGGGGGCGCGGGTTGCCGGTGGCAACCTCTGCGAAGCAGAAGCGCCGACCGAACCGGCAGGTGAGACGGGGGACCGGCTCTGCCGGTGGATGAGGACTTTTTAAATAAAGGCAACCTTATAATTGCCACGGGTGCTTTAGCAGCCCGTGCCTTCACTGAAACGAAGTTTCCTTCACTGCCAGTGCGATGCACTGCCTTCACTGCGAGCGCAGCGAGTAGTGAGCTATACGAACGGCCGAGCAGCAATGAATGAATGCCCAGTGGGCATTCAGAACTGCGAGGTGACCGAACCGCAGTGAGAACTTAGCGAGTTGGAGTCTGCGGACTGCGGACTGCGGACTGCGGACTGCGGATACTCTTTTCTCTTGACAATTTTTATATTATGAGTATAATAAACACAGATGCGGCTTTAGCTCATCCGGTAGAGCGCCACCTTGCCAAGGTGGAGGTAGCGAGTTCGAGCCTCGTAAGCCGCTCCATCCAAACTACTTGCACTGCAGGTAGTTTGTTTTTTGCGGGTGTGATGGAATTGGCAGACATGTGAGATTTAGGTTCTCATGCCCCAACAGCGTGCAGGTTCAAGTCCTGTCACCCGCACCATGAAAAAACCACTTCTTCGGAAGTGGTTTTTTCTTATTTCTTCGTGTAGTATTTGGCATTAATAGAATTTAATTATAAAATACTTTTGCTTGCCATCTGGGCGGCGCAGGCTGCAAGAGAGAGATAAGTCTGCTCGGGGGCATCGCTTCTGCCGGCGATTGCTATAGGCACCTCAGCACCAACAAGATAGCCGAAGCCCTTTGCACCTGCATTCTGCATTAGAACTTTAACAAGCAGGTTGCCGGACATCAGATTCGGCACCACTATTCCGTCAAAATCACCGCAGTATGGGCAGGAGAAGTTTTTAAGCTCAGCGGCTTCCTTGCTCATGATAAGGTCATAGGAGATAGGACCTGCAATGTTGCAGTCGGCAATGGGCTGCTTTAAGTGCTTTTTAACGATTGTCTGGTCTTCAACTGTGTCTCTCATGTGGAAGCTCGGCTTTTCTACCATTGCAAGAAGAGCAATGTTGGGGTGGTCAATGCCGAGAGACTTCATTGCGGAGACCATATTTTTAAGGACTTCTTCGCGTGTATCGGCGGATGGGTCTATAAGGAGCGTTACATCAGAGATGGCGAGAAGCTTTTTGTAGCCCGGAACCTTGAGAAATACTATGTGAGTAACAAGAGAGTCTTTTTTGATGAGATGGTTTGCCTTATTGAGAACAGGCATAAGATAGTCTCTTGTCTGCACATTGCCGCGCATAAGAGTATCCGCTTTGCCGGCATTGAGCATCTCAATGGCATACTGCACGGGGTTATCTCCGCCGCAGGCCTCTTCAATGGTATATTCATTATCGGCAGCGCCTATCTTTTCAAGAACGGCTGTGATTTTATCTTTATTGCCTACAAGTATCGGCTCTACGAAACCGTCTGATTGAGCAGCGAAAACACCCTTGAGAATATTCTCGGCATCGGCCGCAGCAACGGCTACCCGCATCGGTTTTTTTATTGACTTTGCTCTTTCAACGAGGTGGTTAAACTCTTCGGGGTATATCATTTCATTCATCGCCGGGAATCCTCCATATTCATATTATTTAGTTCTTGGTTAAGCTTCGCTTTCGGGCAGCTTGCAGACATCTACCCATTCCTTTGCCTTGGAATAGCGGAAAAGCTCATCAAGGTTAAGCTCTATTGCGCTGCTTGGACTGCCGACTGCCGGGAAGACCGTTGTGAAGCGCTTTAAGCTTTCGTCAAGATAAACGTCAACGCCGTCTTTGCAGCCAAAAGGACACACTCCGCCTACCGGATGACCTATATACTCAAGAACCTCGTCGGCAGTGAGCATTTTGGCTTTGCATTTGAATTTGTCTTTATATTTTCTGTTGTCTATGCGGGCATCGCCGGCTGCGAGGATAAGTATGGCTTTGTCGTCTATTTTGAATGAAAGAGACTTTGCTATTCTTGCGCCCTCTACATTAAGTGCCTTTGCTGCAAGCTCAACTGTTGCAGAGCTCACTTCAAATTCCTGAACGCGGTCCTCTATTCCAAGTGCTCTGAAATAGGCACGGCCTTCTGCTATTGACATATTCTAACCTCCGGATATGTTAATTGAATTTAATTCCGGAGCAGCCTATGAAAACATTTCCGGGAAAGGCGGCGCTGTAGTCTTTTATCTCGTCAACGAGCTGAACATATGCCGCCTGAGTTTTGCAGGAATTAAGCTGACGGTTGAGCTTTACTCTTGTTGATAAAACACCTGAGGCAAAGCACAGTGCCAGGCAGAGAATAAAGGCAACGAGCGGCTTTTTAAATATCTTCATTTATCAGCCCTTCAGTTCAAGAAGCTTCTGCTTAAGCTGATTTTCTATCTTGCCAAGCTCAACCTCGGCGGCTGCGCGCTGAGCACGGCCGTTATCCTGAATGTCGCGGACTTCTTCAAGAGTGGAGATGAGTTCAAGATTGGTCTTCTGGAGAGTCTCAAGGTCGATTATGCCGCGCTCAGCCTCCTTGGCAATTGCAACGCTGCCCTGGTGGAGAGTCTCTGCATTCTTCTGCAGGAGCTCATTGGTAACCTCGGAGACGGAGTTCTGTGCCTTCATAGCGTCATCGGAGTGAGCCATGGTGAGAGCAAGAACCATCTGGTTTTTCCAGAGAGGAATGGTGTTGTTGATGGAGGTGCGGATCTTTTCAACCATAAGGCTGTCGTTATTCTGAATAAGGCGGATCTGCGGTGCCATCTGAAGGGAGATCATTCTGGTGGTCTCAAGGTCGTAGATCTTCTTTTCAAAGCGGCCTATCATGTTTGCAAAGTCGGATGCAATCTGTGCGTCCTCTGCAAGACCTGACTCTTCAGCGGTCTTCTGGAGCTTCGGGAGCTCTTCGTTTCTCAGCTGGTCTATCTTGAGCTTGCCGGCGATGATGTACATTGTAAGCTCTTTCATATATTCGGAGTTTTTGTCGTACATCTTGTCCATGAGGGAGATATCCTTCATGAGAGTCACTTCGTGGCCTTCGAGCTCTTCAACGATTTTTTCAACGTTGTCTTCTACTTTGTCATACTGGACTTTGAGAGTCTCGATGCTGTTTGCGCCTTTTTTGAAGAGACCAAGGAAGCCTTTTTTCTCTTCGTCGATTTTTAATCCCTTGAGCTGAACAACAAGCTCTGTGAGAGTGTTGCCGACCTCGCCGAGATCTTTTGTTTTAACGGTCTCAAGTGCAGCATCGGAGAACTCAGAGATGTTCTTCTGGGCAGCGGAACCGTAGTTCATAACCTGCTCGGTGTTGTTTACATCGATCTGGGTTGCAAATTCACGTACGGCTGCCTGCTCTTCTGGAGAGAGCTTGTCGAGTTCAAGCTGGGTGCTGTCTACCTGCTCTTCAGCTTCTGCTTCTGCTTTAACAGCTTCGGCAACAGGTGCCTCTTCAACTGCTGCCTGTACTGCAGCGTTGGGATTGAGAGTAAGAACGGGGATAGAACTGTTTTCTGCCATTTTAGTTTCCTTTCTGCACTTGCTGTGCCTGTGCTGCAGCTGAAGAACCTGTGCTTACTGCCGACTGCTGCACTTTAAAATCTTTATTATCAGTGAGGCCTTCGCGGGCCAGCATTTGATTCATAACGTCGATATCTGTTTCTATATCAAGAGCCTGATTTTCAAAGAGGGAATCAAGGCGCTTTTTGTATGCCTCAATTGCCACATCAAGCATTTCGTTGATACTCTTCATGCTCTTGTCGATATTTTCACCCTCGATATCCTGAGAGCTCATGCGGTCATAGGAATTGAGGAGCTTGATGGTGGTAGGCAGATAATAGCGGAAGAATTTTTTGATCTGGGGGATGTCTGATGGGTCTTCGATAGCGTCCTGCATGATTTTGTCGGTGATCTTCATGATTTCGTTAATCTTCATGCGCACGTCGTTATCTTTAATAGACATATAAAGCCTGCCCATTTCGCTCAGTGCGCGGTTGCCCTCTTCGATGATAGGGTCAACTTCAGGACCGTAGCTCTTCTTTGGCTTGGCGGTTTCTTCTTTATTGCCTACGCGGGCGGATGTTGTGTTGGCAGCGGGTTTTGCGCTCTGCTGTGCAGCGGCGGTCTGCTGCTGTGCATTTTCGCTTTTAGCGCTCTTGGCACTGCTCAGTCCCTTCCCGAAGAAATAGGCTATAAGGCATGAAAAGCCGAGAATGGCTGCAAAGCCTAAGAGCTTATAAATGGGGAAGAAGAGATTTAATAAAATCCACGCAATGGTGAATGAATAGATAGTATCTAAAATACTTCTTCTTGGTCTTCTGCGCAAAATATTCCCTCCAATATTCGAAAACAGCTTAATATTTATCTATATTATTTTATATCTAAATATCAACATAGTCAAGACAGTTGAAAATTCATTTATTTTTATGTATAATAAATTCGAGAAATTGCGAAAGGTATGGAATATAAAAAATGACTCTTGTTGCTCCTTCAATTTTATCTGCTGATTTCACCGAATTGGGGAAGGATATAATCTCCATTAAAGACAGTGCAGACTGGATTCACTTTGATGTTATGGACGGGGTTTTTGTCCCCAATATCTCAGTGGGCGTGCCGGTGCTCAAATCTCTCCGCCGTGCCACCGATATGTTTATCGACGTGCACCTTATGATAGTTGAGCCTCAGAAGATCACCAAGGCCTTCTGCGATGCCGGTGCAGATATGGTAACAGCCCATGTGGAAGCTGCCGAACCTGATGGTATTAATGAATTTATAAATATCGTTAAGGAAAACGGCAAAAAGGTGGGCCTTAGCATAAAGCCCTCAACACCTGTTGAGTATATCCTGCCGTATCTTGATAAAATCGACATGGTCCTTGTTATGACCGTCAACCCCGGCTTTGGCGGACAGAAGTTCATCTCGCCTATGCTCGACAAAATCTCTGCCCTTAAAAAGATAATCGACGAAAAAAATCTCAACTGCCTTATAGAAGTAGACGGCGGCATCAATGCCGAAACTGCCTCACTCTGCCGCGAAAGCGGAGCAGAAGTGCTTGTTGCCGGCAGCTATGTATTCAATGCGTCCGATAGAGCCTCCGCTATAGCTTCTCTTAAATAACTTATAATCCGGGTGTAAATATAATGGCTTTATTTCCAGCTTCTTTAGAAAATCTTATAGATAAATTCGCATCTCTCCCCGGCATAGGGCGCAAGAGTGCGCAGAGACTTGCTTTTCACGTTCTCAATCTCCCTGCCTCCGAGGCGCAGTCCTTTGCCGACGCTATTATAGAGGCAAAAAAATCCGTTCACTGCTGCAGCATCTGCCAGAATCTCACCGAAGGGGACATCTGCTCCATCTGCGCAAGCGACCGGCGCGACAAGTCCACCATATGCGTTGTCTCAGAGCCGCGCGATGTGCTGAGCATAGAGCGAGGCAGAGAGTATAACGGCACATATCACGTTCTTCACGGTGTCCTCTCGCCGATGAACCATATAGGCCCCGACGATATCAAAATCCGCGAGCTTCTAAACCGCATCGCCGATAACGACATTCAGGAAGTGATTATGGCCACCAACCCCGACACCGAGGGTGAGGCTACAGCCATGTATATAAACCGCCTTCTAAAGCCGTTTGAGATAAAAGTCTCGCGCCTTGCATACGGCATCCCTGTTGGCAGCAACCTTGAGTTTGCTGATGATGCCACATTAAACCGTGCCCTTGAAGGCCGCACGGAGATGTAATTTCTTTATCCGAAAATCATTAACCGAAAATAAAAATATTAAGAAAGGAGAATTAATGGTACCAAAACTTAAAATTATTCCATTAGGCGGTCTTGGCGAAATAGGCAAGAACCTCACCGTGGTTGAATGCGGATCCGATATCATCATCATCGACTGCGGAATGGGCTTCCCTGAAGAAGATATGTACGGTGTAGATGTTGTCTACCCGGATATAAGCTATCTCAAGTCAAACCGCGAAAAAATCAGAGGCCTTATTTTAACTCACGGCCACGAAGACCACATCGGCGGCGTGCCCTATCTTCTAAAGCAGATAGCCATGCCCATATACACAACCTCCCTCACAGCAGCGCTTGTAGAGCTGAAGCTTGAGGAGCAGGAGCTTCTTTATAATTCCCAGATATTCATCAAAAAGCCGGGCAATGTATTCAGACTCGGCTGCTTCACCGTTGAATTCATAAATGTAAACCACTCCATCCCCGATGCAGTAGCTCTTGCTATAACAACGCCTCTCGGCACTATTATCCACACGGGCGACTTTAAAATAGACGTAACGCCAATAAGCGGCACGATGACGGACCTGGCCCGCTTCGGGCAGCTCGGCAACGAGGGTGTGCTGGCGCTTCTCAGCGACTCAACAAACGTTGAAAAGCCCGGTCATTCCGATTCAGAGCGCAAGGTAGGGCAGTCCTTCGACTCACTTTTCAAGGGCTGCGATAAGCGCATTATAATAACAACCTTTGCCTCAAATGTTCACCGTCTGCAGCAGATAATCGATGTTGCCGCAAAATACGGCAGAAAAGTTGCCGTAACAGGGCGCAGCATGGAGAATATAATAAAAGTGTGCACGGTGCTCGGCTATATGGACTTCCCTAAGGACACTGTAGTTGAGCTTGATGATCTTAAAAGATATCCCAAAAATAAAACCGTCATCATCTCCACCGGCAGCCAGGGCGAGTCAATGTCGGCACTATACAGAATGGCTTTTTCCGAGCACAAGCAGATTCAGCTTAATTCAGATGACCGCGTTATAATCTCAGCCTCGGCAATTCCCGGCAACGAGAATATGATAAGCCGCGTTATCGACGAGCTTTTCCACAAGGGTGTTGAGGTCATCTACGACAAAAATACCAACCTCCACGTCTCGGGTCACGCCTCTCAGGAGGAGCAGAAGATGATGCTCTCTCTTATAAAGCCGAAGTATTTTATGCCCGTGCACGGCGAATACAGAATGCTCTATAAGCACGCTCAGCTCGGAAAAGAGATGGGTGTAAGCCCCGGCAACATCATAATCGCTGAAAACGGCGATGTTGTTGAGTTTACCAAAAAGGGCGTATTCAAAGAGGAAAAGGTCACTGCAGGTCCGATTCTTATAGACGGCAGCGGCGTTAACGAAATAGGCGATGTTATCCTTAAAGACCGCCGCCGCCTTGCAGAAGACGGCATGGTGGTGGTAGTTGTACCTTATTCAACCTACGATGGCTCAATAATCACGACCCCGCAGATTGTAACCCGCGGGTGCATATACGTTAAAGAGTCTGAGCAGCTTATGAGTGATCTCATAAAAGCCGCCGAAAAGTGCATAGACGAGCTCACGGATGAAGAAAAGAAGGATTCATCAGTAATTAAGGGCAAGCTTAAAAGCGCAGTTTCCGGCTATCTATACAAAAATACCAAGATGAACCCGCTGGTAATGCCGGTGCTCGTGGAGCTTTAATATCATGAATATCCAGATCTACGGAAAATCAAAATGCTTCGACACGAAAAAGGCCGAGCGGTACTTTAAAGAGCGGCGCATAAAATATCAGTATATAGACCTTCTCAAATACGGCATGAGCAAAGGAGAACTTGCATCCGTTGCAAATGCCGCGGGGATAGATAACCTCATCGACCCTAAGGATCAGGACTATGAGCTTTTTATGCACCTTGCTCTAAAGGATGATAAGCTCATGCGCCTTTTCGATTACCCGGATATGCTTAAAACCCCCATCGTTAGAAACGGCAGGCAGGCAACGGTAGGCTATGCTCCCGATGTGTGGGAAAAATGGGAATAAAAAATCAGGCAGAAATCAATTCTGCCTGATTTTTTTAGGAAAAAGCGATATTAGAGAAGATTCAGAATGAGAGTAAACACAACAAAAACAAGTGCAAACCACTTTGTGGCCTTTGCAAGCTTTGCATCCATAGTCTTGGCTTTGCCCTTGGAGAAGAAGTTTTCTGCACCGCCTGCGATAGCGCCTGAAAGACCTGCGCTCTTGCCGCTCTGCATAAGAACTATAACTGTGACTGCCAGACCTGAAAGAACCTGAAGAACTGTGAAGATGATTTTAACAGTACCCATATATATGAATTCCTTTCGAATTTATTACATAAATAGCTTAGATACTATAGCATATTGTTCAAGCGAATTCAAGTATTAAATTTATATTTTGCGCATTTATCGCGTTATTGAATAAGAATTCGCGGTATGATAAAATAAACCATATGGAAGAGATAACTAAAAATAAATTATATACAGTAATCATCGAGGGATATACCTCCGAAGGCTTCGGCGTGTGCAGAATAGATGGCAGGGCGGTCTTTGTGCCGTATACTATAAAAGGCGAGACATGGCGCATTAAAATCCTTAAGGTCAGCGCCTCGGCAATCTATGCTAAAGCTATGGAGTGCATTATCTCATCGCCCTATAGAATCGCGCCCGAGTGCCCGCATTTTTATCAGTGCGGCGGGTGCAGTATGCAGCACATGAGCTATGAAGAGGAGCTGTCATTTAAGCTTATGCGCGTAAATAATGCTCTTTCTCACATCGGCAGGCAGAGCATAAAAGCCGACGAGATTATCCCTGCAGAGAGCAGCTCCCGCTACCGCAACAAGGCCATATTCAATGTTGCTCAGGTAAACGGCAGGGCGGTATTCGGCTTTTTTAAGGAGCGCAGCCACTCCATAATCGAGATGGACGACTGCCTCATTCAGACCAAAAGCGCCTGCGAGTGCGCAGCGGCTGTCTGCGACTTTATGAATGCAAACGGCATTGAGGCCTTTGATGAAAATACCGGCAGGGGATATGTTAAGCACATATTCTGCAGAACGGCATTTAATACCAAAGATATGGTTTTGTGCATAATATCATCGCGCGGCTTTGGCGGCAAAACCGATTCCCTTGTAAAGTATATCCTTGAAAGGTGCCCGTATATTACAGGCATAGTTCTCAACATAAATAAAGAGAGATATAATACCGTCCTTTCGGGCAGCTTTTATACTCTCTTCGGCAAAAGCGATATGACGGATATTTTATGCTCACACAGCTTTAATATTTCGCCGCAGGCTTTTTACCAGATAAATCCTGTTCAGGCGGAAAAGCTGTATAATACCGCCATAAGCTATCTTGATAACTGCAATGAGCTTCTTGAGCTATATTGCGGCGCGGGGACTATAAGTCTTTCACTTGCCTCAAAGTGCCGCCATGTAACGGCAGCTGAGATAGTCTCAGAGGCAATAGAGAATGCAAAAATTAATGCCTCCATTAACGGCATAGAGAATGTGGATTTTATATGCGCCGATGCAGCCATTGCTGCAGAAAAATACAGCGGGCAGTATGACTGCGTATTGGTTGACCCGCCGCGCAAGGGGATGGATGAGGCGGCAGTAAAGGCAGTAGCTGCAATAAATGCACCATCTATCATCTACGTCAGCTGCAGCCCCGAGACTCTCGCGCGCGACATACTGCGCTTTAATGAATATGGCTATGAGCTCTTAAAAGTCAAGGCAGTGGATATGTTCCCGAGAACAGCACATTGCGAATCAGTTGCAAAACTGATTCGCAGCTAAGTTTGCCCTGCCGGGCAAGTGATGTTTTCCCGGTAAAGTGAAGTTGCTGCGCAGTGAAGTTTCTGCTGCCGCGAAAGAGGGCAAACTTAACATCACTCCGGTAAAAACCGGAACATCACTCATGAAATGAACTTCACTTGCACATGGAATAACATTATAACCCCTATTGATTTTTAATCAAAAGGGGTTATAATGGGGTTATGAATCTGAATTATGCCGCAGCAGCCGAGGAGATTTTGACATGGAAGATCTGAAAGAAAAAATTGCACGATTAGAATCGGAAATAGAGCAATTGCCTGTTGGGTATATTTCACGCAAGACCATCAATGGCACTGTCAGGCAGTATCACCAATGGACAGAAAACGGGAAAAAGAAAAGCAAATATCTGGATGATGAAACAGCGGCATTTATGGCTGAACGTATTGCCGCACGAAGGGGATTGCAGCAGGAGCTGAGAACAGCAAAGGCATTATTACCCAAAGCATCGAAAAATAAGCCGGTTTCTTCAGCTGCCTATAATATAAATATGCTTACAGGAGAGGTGCTCAGGCAGTTTACCTCACGTTCCGCCAATTTGAAAAGTCGTCCATGCCTGCAGGCAATTCAAACTTTTTTGAATTCCGATGCCGGCAGTAAGGTGCTGATTCTTTATGGCTTAAGGAGAACAGGGAAAACGACACTGATTCAGCAGGCAATCGCAGGGCTTACAGAAGAGCAATTTAACGAGACGGCTTTCCTGCAGATCAGACCCGGTGATACATTGGCGTCTGTCAATCAGGACATGAAAAAGCTGCAAAGTCAGGGATTTCGCTATGTCTTTCTAGATGAAGTTACTCTTATGGAGGATTTCATTGAGGGAGCTGCTCTTTTTTCGGATATTTTTGCTGCCTGCGGTATGAAAATAGTTCTGTCAGGAACAGACTCTCTGGGCTTCCTTTTTTCGGCAGACGAACAGCTTTACGACCGCTGCGAGATGCTGCATACAACCTTTATCCCATATAGAGAATTTGAAAATGTTCTGGGGATAAGCGGTATTGATGAATATATCAGATATGGAGGAACCATGAGCCTTGGGGGAGTTCATTATAATGAACGATCCACCTTCTCCAGCAATAAAAGCACAGATGAATACATCGACAGTGCTATTGCAAAAAACATTCAGCACTCACTGAAATATTATCAGAATGCAGGTCATTTCAGACATCTGCAAAGCCTGTATGATCGTGATGAACTGACCAGCACGATAAATCGGGTTGTAGAGGATATTAACCATAGATTTACCCTTGATGTACTCACAAATGACTTCATATCCCATGACCTTGGACTGTCTGCCAGAAATCTGCGGAGTGACAAGGCTCAGCCGACAGACATACTGGATCATATTGACACAGCGAGCTTTACAGAAGGCTTGAAGCAGGCATTGGAAATCAGAAACAGAAATGAGCAGACGGTCGAGATTGAAGAGGCACATCGCATCGAAATCAAAGAGTATCTGGATCTGCTGGATCTGACAGTAGATATTCCGGTGGAGTCACTCCCGGTTACAAACGAAAAAGAATCTATGACGGTGATTTCCCAGCCCGGACTGCGTTACTCTCAGGCCAATGAATTAGTGCAGCAGCTTCTGCTCGATGCAAGCTTTCAGAGTATTTCTGCATCGGAACGAAGGAGAATCATTGATCGTATTCTGGATGAAATCAGTGGACGCATGATGGAAGAAATCGTCCTTCTTGAAACAAAGAAAGCGTATCCTGAAAAGGATGTTTTTAAGCTTAAGTTTGCAATCGGCGAGTTTGATATGGTAATCTGCGACAAAGAAGCGATGAGCTGTGAGATATTTGAGATTAAGCATAGTTCCAAGGTTGTTCCACAGCAGCTCAGACATTTGCTGGATGAGCGGAAATGCGCAGATACGGAATTTCGCTTCGGTACGATAATTAAAAAGGCTGTAATATACCGTGGAGAGACAAAAATGCTTGATGAAATCAGCTATTTGAATGTGGAAGAGTATCTGAAAGGCCTTGCAGCACCTCACACATGAAATACAAATGAGTTAAGTAATAATTATTTGAAAGGAATATATAAATAAATGGCACTT
>R14__coassemble_230_pt1 | contig 44580 bp, 42 predicted proteins | sample R14__metabat2_low_PE_022 | metagenome-assembled genome bin R14 | reverse complement strand
GATTTTAACTGGTCAAGATATATGGAGCTTTATTTATGACTGAAATTTATCTCATCCGTCACACACAGGCTGAAGGCAATCTATATAGAATGATGCAGGGCCAATGGGACGGCAATGTAACGGAGCTTGGTCTGCAGCAGATTGATGCTCTGGCTGAAAGATTTAAAAATATACACGTTGATGCTGTATATTCAAGTGACCTTTCACGCACCTTGAAAACGGCCTCTGCAGTAACGAAGTATAACGATCTTGAGATTATCCCGGATCCGCTCCTGCGAGAGATTGATATGGGCTCGTGGGAAACTTTATATTTTGGAAATGTCTCTCATGAATACCCTGAGATGGCTAAAGCCTTCGTATTTGATCCGGATAAATGGATAGTAGACGGTGCTGAGACCTTCCAGCAGGTGAAAGACAGAGTCTATCCTGAGCTTCTAAGAATAGCAGGCGCCCACGATGGTGAGACAGTTGCAGTGGTGAGCCATGGAGTTGCAATAAAATGCATGCTCTCATCAATAACAGGAAAGCCTCTTTCTGATCGCGAAGCCGTGCCCATATGCAATAATACAGCCGTTACCAAGCTTATATATGATAACGGCTCTTTCAGCATTGAATATGTTAATGATGCTTCGCATCTGGAGGGTATCGGCATTCCTGCCTGGGGAAGAAATCATGACCTGCGTGATGAGTGCTATGATCCTGCTTCAGATCCTTCATGGTACAAAAAATGCTATGCAGATGCCTGGAAATTTGCCAGGGGCAGCATTGCCGGGTATGATGAAAATACATATTATCGCAGGGCTCTTGAGCATTTTAAGGCAGACCCCCGCTCGGTTTTAAAAATATTTGATAAAGATGTGCCTGTAGGTCTTATAGATATGGACCCGCTGCGCGGAGCCGACGAAGATTACGGCTGGATATCACTCATCTATCTCATTCCCGAATACCGCTTTAACGGTTATGGCATACAGCTGCTCTCACGTGCGATATTTTATTACCGTGCTCTTGGCCGCAGCGCATTAAGACTCACAGTAAATAAAAATAACACGGCTGCTCTCTCTTTCTATAAAAAGCACGGTTTTGCCGCCGTTAAATCTTCTGAAAGGGATGGCATAATACTTCTGGAAGCTAAGCTTGGAGGCAATGGAAATGTTTGGTCTTCCGGCAAAAATTGAATATCCGGTGTTTGAAAAGGGTCGGAGAATCCTTGCTGTTTCGGACATCCATGGTAATCTTCCGTATTTTAAATCGCTGTTAGAAAAAGTAGATTTTTCATCAGATGACATTCTGATTATTGACGGAGACTTTCTTGAAAAGGGGCCTGACAGTATCGGCACTGTGAGGTTCATTATGCAGCTGTGCGAGGCGGGAAATGTTTACCCTCTGCTTGGCAACTGCGACGGATGGCATTATATCTTTAAATGGCATGACGGCAATCGTGATGCGTATCTTTATAAATATTTTAATGAGAAAAAATATGGTCTCCTTTATGAGATGCTTCTGCAATGCGGAATAGATCCCTCAGGCTGCTCTCACATCTCAGATCATCTTGAACTTTTAAAAGAACGCTATCACGACATATGGGACTTTATGGATTCGCTCCCCGATGCTATAGTTACTGAGAATTATATTTTCTCTCACGCCGGAATGGATGGTTCAAAAGCGCCTGAAGAGAACAGCTCTGATGACTTCTGTGTCCGCGATGCTTTTCTGCGTGAGAATCAGAGCTTTGAAAAATGGATAATCGTAGGGCATTGGCCTGTAGTCCTTTACGGGGAAAATATTGTCTGCGCAAATCCTATAATAGACCGTGAACACCATATAATCTCTATTGACGGAGGCTGCGTTCTCAAGGATGACGGGCAGCTGAACTGTCTCATTATCCCGGAAAACGGCTCTTTTGATTTTAGTTTTGACTACTATGATCCTTTCCCGACGGCTACTGTTCTTGATGATCAGCAGGAGGGACCGGAGTCTTATTATATTCGCTGGGGCGACAGCCGAGTAAAAGTTATTGAGCGCGGCGAAGAATTTTCGAAATGTGAACACATAAGAACCGGTTACCAAATGGATATCCTCACAAAATACCTCTTTGAGGATGCACCTGAGACCGGATGCAATGACTGCACTGACTTTATACTGCCTCTCAAGGCGGGCGATACCGTGAGTATAGTTGAAGAAACGAGCCGCGGCTACTTTGTTAAGCATAATGGTGTATCCGGATGGTATTTCGGAAGATTATCTTCTTACATGTCAAAATAAAAATTTTATATCATTTACACTTGTTTTTATTCTGCACTTATGTTAAACTGTGTGCACTTTAGAAACAGGTGTTTTTATTATAAATACACTAATATTATATACACAAGGGGCAAGGAAATGAAAGTTGCAGTTTTAGGCTATGGTACGGTTGGATATGGTGTTTATGAAATGCTCAGGAATGCAAAAGGCCTCACAGCAGGTCCGGTTCTTGTGCGGCCATCAAAGGTTGACGCAGAGTTTAAAGTCGGCTCTATTGAAGAAATAGTAAATGATCCTTCGGTTGATGCTGTTGCTGAAGTGATGGGCGGAATTGAACCTGCATTTACATATGTTTCAGCTGCTTTAAAAGCAGGTAAACATGCCGTAACGTCAAATAAGGCTCTTGTAGCTGCCAAAGGCCCTGAGCTTCAGGCTATAGCAAAAGAAAACAACGTTGCTTTTCTTTTCAGTGCGGCATGCGGCGGGGCTGTACCGTTTCTCCATAACCTTGCTCTCGCTGTAGAAAGCGATGAAATACTTTCCGTTGGCGGAATACTCAACGGCACCACCAACTATATGCTCGACTCTATGCAGCGCCGTGATTTGAGCTATGAAGCTGCGCTTTCTGACGCTCAGAAGCTTGGCTATGCCGAGGCTGATCCCACTGCAGATGTAACAGGGCTTGATGCTCTGAGAAAAATAATGCTTGCATGTGCAGTTGCATATAATATACTCCCTGCAGACGGACTTTATAATGAGGGCATAGACTCCTTAACTGCAGATGATGTAAGCTATCTCAAATCGCGCGAACTTACTTGCCGCCTGCTTGCCTCGGGCGGTAAAAATGAAGACGGCAGCATATATGCTTATGTTGAGCCTGTTCTGCTTGAATCTCATGCCGCTGAGTGCTCGGTATTAAATAATTTTAATATGGCTGAATATAACGGCAAAAACTCCGGGCGTATAGTTCTTATGGGGCAGGGCGCCGGCCGCTGGCCAACTGCCTCTGCGGTTATACGTGATCTTTCTGATATTAATCACGGGCGAAGAGAAATGATGAGTTCGGAGTGTATTATAGGAAAAGCAGACAACGCTTATTGCAGGCATCAGTATCTCATAAGAGTACCTGCAGACTGCGATGTGAGCATTAAATATTCCGAATGTTCTGAAGCTTACGGCTGCAGATATATAATGGCAGATGAAATATCAGTTAAAGAAATGCATGACTATGTAAATTCTCTTAGAAAGGCCGGCGTAAAAGTATTTTTCGCTGCAATAAGGTGATATAAATGCTTAAAGTTGCTAAATTTGGAGGCTCCTCTGTCGCCGGGCCCGAGCAGTTTAAAAAAGTTAAAGCAATAGTAGAGTCTGACTCTGCAAGAAGAGTAGTTGTATCTTCTGCTGCAGGGAAGCGCAGTTCTGACGACCATAAGCTGACGGATCTTCTTTATCTTTGCCACGCTCATTTAAGCTATGGTGTTTCCTGCGATGATATTATGGACACCATACTTGCCCGTTTCCTCGAATTGCGGGATTCTCTTGGACTTACATACGATGTCGAAAGCGAGTTCAACACTCTGCGAGCAAGACTTTCAAAGGATTTTTCTGTTGATGAGCTCGTTTCCCGCGGTGAATATTTCACATCAAAGCTTCTTGCCGAGTATCTTGGATTTACATTTGTTGATGCGGCGCAATGCGTATTTTTCACATATGACGGTCAGTTTGACCGTGAAAAGACAGATGCTGCAATTTTTGAAGCACTTAATAAGTATGATAAAATACTTATCCCGGGGTTTTACGGCAGTCTTCCTTCCGGCAAGATTAAGGTTATGACAAGAGGCGGAAGTGATATTACAGGTGCTATTGCTGCAGCCGCAGTTCATGCTGATGTATATGAAAACTGGACTGATGTATCCGGCATACTTATGGCAGACCCCAAGATAGTTAAAGACCCGAAACCGATATCAAAAATAACCTACCGAGAACTGAGAGAGCTTGCTTTTATGGGCGCATCCGTACTGCACGAAGACTCTATACTCCCCGTGAAAGAAGCCGGCATATCATTAAATATCAGAAACACTAACCGCCCCGAAGATCCCGGCACATTCATTGTTGACAGTGCAGAGGATCTTGAAGATGTGTCTGCCGACGACAGATTTATTACCGGCATTGCAGGGCGCAAGAATTTTGATATACTCACCATAACCAAGCGCAATATGGATATCTGTGCAACTCTTGGGCAGGCAATATCTGTTTTTGAAAGGTACAAAGTTTCTATAGAGCATATTACTCTGGGGCTTGACTCCTTTGCGCTTGTGGCTGCTTCGTCCAACCTCGGAGATTCAATTTTTGATATAATAGCTGACATTCGCAAAGCATGCCGCCCGGATAATGTTGAAATAAGAGACAGTATCGCGCTTGTTTCTGCAGTCGGCAGAAAAATGCCGGCGCGCCCCGGTGTCTCGGGAAGATTATTTAAAGCACTGGGCGACAACAACATTAATATACGAACTATCGCGCAAGGTGCTGACGAGCTTGCAATCACAGTCGGCGTTGAAAACGAGCAGTTTGAAAATGCAATACGCGTCCTTTATGAAGGCTTTACCGTATAATTATTAAGATAGGAGATATAAATATCATGAAGAAATTAAAAATTGCTGTTCTGGGCAGTACAGGAGCCGTTGGACAGGAAATGCTCAAGATACTTGAAGAATATAATATTCCTGTAGATACTCTTCTCCCGCTCGGCAGTGCCAGAAGCGCAGGCAAGATGATTCATTTCTGCGGCAAAGATATCCCCGTGCAGGAGGCGACTGACGAGAGTTTTGACGGAATGGACTTTGTGCTGGGCGCTGTTGAAGGTGATATGTCCAAGCGTTTTGCTCCGGCAATCAAGCGCTCCGGTGCTGTGTATATAGACAACAGTTCCGCCTTCCGTCTTGAGCCGGATGTGCCGCTCGTTGTCCCCGAGATAAATGGTGCTGATGCATTTGAAAATAAAGGCATAATAGCAAACCCGAACTGCTGCACAATAATTGCTCTTATGGCTGTTGCAGGAATTGAAAAACTTTCTCACATTGAAAAGATGGTAGTGTGCACTTATCAGGCTGTTTCAGGTGCAGGGCAGGCCGGTATTGCGGAACTCAACAGCCAGATGGCTGCCATAGCAAATGGCGAAGAGCCAGTAGTGAAGACTTTTGCAACCCAGATTGCTATGAATGTTATTCCTTTCATTGATGCCCCCTACGGCAATGACTACACAAAAGAAGAAATGAAGATGCAGAACGAGGGGCGGAGAATAATGCACTCCCCGGATCTGAAAGTAAACTGCACCTGTGTTCGTGTACCGGTAATGCGCAGCCATTCAATTTCTGTAACTCTCAGGACCAAGGATAAAGTCAGCATTGAAGATGCTAAAGAGGCAATCCGCAGCTATCCGGGAGTACGCCTTATAGAAGATTATGAGGGTCGCTGCTATCCGACCCCACTGGATACCTCTGACCAGGACCTTGTATGGGTTGGAAGAGTGCGGCAGGATCTCACTGATGAGCAGGGCATTACACTCTGGTGCTGCGGTGACCAGATAAGAAAAGGCGCTGCATCTAATGCAGTACAGATACTTAAGCTCCTGGCTGAAGCTTAAAAGCTTATAAAAAATGATCTGCTTTAGAGCAGATCGTTTTTTATTCTATTGCAGCAAGTTTTGGCTTTTCAACACCGGAAGTTTTAGCAAGATCATCAATGAGAGCATCAAGACTGCCCTCCATTCCGCTTATATCAAGAGAAATAAGAACTTCTGCTTTATTATTTACCGGCAGGCTCTGGCTTATTGTTAATACACTGCCTCCGGCTTCAGATATCTTTGTAAGAAGAGAGCTCAGAACGCCCGGCTCATGGCTTAGCTTTACAGTTATAACAGCTTTGCGCCCTTCGCTCATATCTGAAGGCTTCATTATGAAGTCTTTATATTTATAATATGTGCTTCTTGAGATTCCTGCCATCTTAACAGCCTGGCTTACATCTTTCGCCTGTCCATTTTCAACAAGGCGTTTAACGTCAAGTACTTTTTCAAAGTAATCCGGCAAAATGCTCTTGTGCACGATCAGATAATTTTCAAGCATGTCTTTCCTCCGCGGACAGGTATTTTTAATTATGATACTCTTTATTGCTCAGAAAAACAATAGTAAATCTTTACAAGAAATTTTAGATTATTAAGATTTGTAAATTGAATATTGATTAATTGATTTTATTTGATTATTATATCTAGGATATTATTTTCGGAGTTATATAAGTAATGCTTAAAAAAATAAAAGACACTTTCAAGGCTGATTCTTTTTATAAGGTATTCCTTCTCTCGCTTCTGGTAACGGGACTCGGTTACGGACTTTATAAGGGGATGATAGATAACTATCTTGCAGAAATAGTTTCAATGGGCGAATTTGACCGGGGAGTTGCAGAGTTTTTCAGAGAGCTGCCCGGGCTTATGCTGATATTCATCCTTGCGGCTTTCTATACGTGCTCTGCAGAAAAGCTTTATAAAATAGGTGCTCTTATTATGCTCGCGGGTATGGCGATGCTCTGCATTGTGCCTCCCGGGAAGGTGCTTGTTACAGTTGCAATCTGCATTTATTCTCTTGGCGAGCATATACAGCTTGGTATGAAGAACACACTCTCGCTTGAGTACTCAAAAGAAGGAAAAGGCGGCCAGGCGCTGGGATACCAGAATGCTTTATACCAGATAGGTACGCTCGCCGGCTATGCCGTAATCATTATTGCGTTTCTTTTCCTTGCCGATAAAAAGCCCTTCAAGCCGTTTTTTGCAGCAGCTCTTGTACTTATGGCAATCAGTACGCTGTTTGCCTCCCGCATACACGGTAACAGCGAAACGGACAAAACTAAGAGCCGTTTTTACTTCCGCAAAAAATACACAAAATACTATATGCTTGAAGTATTTTACGGGGCGAGGAAGCAGGTCTTTTTCACATTCGGACCATATGTGCTGATACTTTTTTATGGTGCAAATGCTACAGTTATAAGTCTCCTCTTTGCTGTTTCGGCAATATGCTGCTTCTTCCTTGCACCCCTTGTAGGCAAGCTTATAGACAAGATCGGCTATAAGACTATTATGATTGCCGATACGCTTATACTTGTAATAGTCTGCTTTTTCTACGGTTTTGCACATCATATCTTCCCTATGCATATTGCATTTATCGTTTGCTGTATAAATTATGTGCTTGATTCTATCATCTCACTTGCTTCTATGGCCTCTAATGTATATGTTCAGGACATCTCCGATTCTCCTGAGGAAGTTAGAGCAACTATCTCAACCGGTATATCAGTAAACCATCTCATCACTATACTCATTGCTCTGTTTGGCGGATATATCTGGCAGAAGCTCGGAGTTGAAACTCTATTTATTCTTTCGGCCGTTCTTGGGCTTTGCAACAGTGCATACGCTGCAACTATAAAAGTTAAACCGAAAACTTAAATCAGTATTTCGTACGCCTCGAGATTATGTCTCGGGGCGTTTTTATAATTGCAGAGTTGCGTTTAAGTTGATTTTCGCTTATAATATAAAATGGTTTTTTATAAAATAAGGTAAGGAGAAAATATCTTGGTCGGAAACAGGCGTGAACTAAAAAAACTTCAGCGTACAGCGGAAAACATTACAGCCCTTCAGCCAAAAATGGTTGAATTAAGCGATATAGCGCTGCGAAATAAAACCTATGAATTCCGCCGTCGCCTTGTTGAGGGTGAGACCGAAGATGATATCCTTCCTGAAGCCTTTGCTGTCGTCCGCGAAGCCGGAAGAAGAGTGCTTGGTATGGAGCACTTTCCTGTTCAGCTGATAGGCGGAATAGTACTGCACAGCGGCCGCATAGCGGAGATGCGCACGGGCGAGGGCAAAACTCTTGTTGCCACACTGCCCTCTTATCTTAATGCATTAAGCGGCAAAGGCGTACATGTGGTAACTACAAACGATTACCTCGCCGACCGCGACAGCGCTCAGATGGGCAAAATACATGAGTTTCTCGGACTCAGCGTGGGGACAGTTCTAAGCAGCATGAGTTATGAAAAGCGCAGGGCCGCCTACCGGTGCGATATCACATATATAACCAACAGCGAACTTGGTTTTGACTATCTTCGCGATAATATGGCAATGTCCCGCTCGCAGCTTGTTCAGCGAGGCTTTAACTACTGCATTATTGATGAAGTCGACTCTGTGCTTATTGATGATGCCGGCACGCCGCTTATCATCTCCGGTGAAAATGCCCGATCTACAAAGCTTTACGGTGCCTGCGACGTTCTTGCAAAAAGAATGGTCCGCGGTGAAGCTCCTGCTGAACTCAGCAAACTTGATATGATAGCCGGAATAGAAGCGGAAGAGAGCGGCGACTATATCGTTTTTGAAAAGGATCACCGTGTTATATTAACAGAGCGCGGAATAGAAAGAGCCGAAAAATATTTTCGTATCAGCAATATTGCAGATCTTGATAATATAGAAATCTGTCATCATATGGACCTGGCGCTTCGCGCAAACGCGCTTATGGAGCGCGACAGGGACTATGTTGTGAGTGACGGAGAAGTTTTTATCATCGACGACCTCACAGGCCGCATTATGCCGGGTCGCCGTTACTCTGATGGTCTCCACCAGGCAATAGAGGCAAAAGAGCATGTGCATATTCAAAAAGAAAACCGCACTGCCGCCCGCATAACATATCAGGATCTGTTCAGCAAATATAATAAGCTTTCCGGCATGACAGGCACAGGGCGTGCGCAGGAAAAAGAGTTTTCAGAAGTATATGGTCTTGATATAGTGGAGATTCCGACAAACCGCCCTGTTTTGCGTATTGACCATGAAGATCTGTTTTTCCGCACTAAACAGGAAAAGCGTGAGGCTGTATGCGATAAAGTTGAGACCAGTATTAAAGAGAAGCGCCCTGTACTTGTGGGGACTGCAAGCGTAGCAGATTCAGAAGAGTTAAGCTCTATGTTTTCTGAAAGAGGCATACATCACAGTGTACTCAACGCAAAGTACCATGAGCGTGAGGCTGAGATTGTTGCGCAGGCAGGCAAGAAAGGTGCAATAACAATAGCCACTAATATGGCAGGTCGCGGCACTGATATTAAGCTTGATGACGATGCACGCCTTGCAGGCGGCCTTCTCGTAATCGGCACAGAGCGTTATGACTCTCGCCGTATAGATGATCAGCTCCGCGGGCGTTCAGGGCGTCAGGGTGACCCGGGTGAATCGTGTTTCTATCTTTCAATTGAGGATGCGCTGTTAAAAAGATATAATAGCGGACGCATTGAAAATGTATTCTCTTCAGAATGCAAAGGTGCTGAAAACGGCATTCATTCAGAGATTCTGTCAAGAATAGTAAAAAACTCTCAGCTTAATATAGAGAGCGAACACTACTCCGCCAGAAAAAGGCTGGTTGAATTCGACCATGTATTAAGTCAGCATCGTGAGATAATATATAAACAGCGTCTTGAAGTGCTTAAAGCTTATGACCTGAACCCTCTGGTGGAAAAGCTGTTCACCCTTACAGTGGATGATGCATTATCCGCCACGGAAACTCTTCCTTCCGAAGAGCACATTTATTCCGCAGCTCACCTCTTTGACGGGGTTATCAGCCCTGTATGCGTAAAAGACTGCGAAGGCTGCAGCAGCGAGGATGAATTTAAAGAGCTCATGTGTTCTGAACTCTATACTCGCTATTGCGCTATTACGGAGCAGTTTGGTGAGTCAAAGGTTCTTCAGCAGAGAATAAGAGAGATATTTCTCTCTACGGTCGACAGGCACTGGGCTGATCATATGGAAGAGCTTGAAGTTCTTAGAGACGGAATTGGTCTTGTCAGCTATGCCCAGAAAGACCCCGTGAAAGAATATCAGAAGCTTTCTGCGCAGCTATTCGAGCAGCTTAACCGGAATATCCGCTACGATACGGTTGCCGCGCTCCTGCGGGCATCTGATCTTGATTAAAGGAAATTATGGAAGGTATTAACACATTAAAAGTATATATGCTCGGCGGCTTTGAAATGTACTACGACGGGATACCGCTGCAGTTCGGGAAAAAGCTTACCGCCAAGCCTCTGCAGCTGCTGCAGCTGCTGCTCTACCATGGTGAAGACGGTGTATCCCGTGAGAAGGTAATTGAAGCGCTCTACGGTCAGCGTGCTGAAATAGATGCTGCAAACAACCTTAATGCTACCGTCTCGCAGCTACGCAAGCTGCTGCGTGAGACACATCTGCCCGACGGGAATTATATCCATATCCGCCTGAACAGATATTTTTTTGAAGCTCCAATGGAGACATGGCTTGATGTGGAGACTGTGAAAGAGCTTCGCAAAGAGGCAGACCTTCTATCAGGGGACGAACGCTATGAATGTCTCAGCCGTATCTGCGAACTCTTCCGCGGCAGGCTGCTCCCGGAGCTTGATGGTGAACCCTGGGTTGAAATTGCCAAAGCTGATTATCAGCGGCTATATCGCGACAGTCTGACAGAATTATGCCGTATGCTTAGAGAGAAAGAAGACTATAACGAAATCCTTCGTCTAAGCTCTCTTGCGGCAAAGCTTTTTCCTCTTGATGAGTGGCAGGTCTGGCAGCAGGAAGCTCTGCTTGCTCTTGGCAAGGTAAAGGAAGCTCAGGAGCTGTATTTACAGGTTGAAAAGCTTTATATGGAGGCTCTGAGCGCTCCTCCGCCTGAAGCTATGCAGCAGCGTTATAAAAAGCCTGACCGCAAATTCTGGCGCCGCACGGAGAGTGCTGAAAATGTGCGTAAATGGCTATCAGAAGAAAATGTTGGCGAAGCAAACAGTATCCCCCTGCCTGCATTTATGGTAGTATATAACCTTGTAAGCAAGATGAGCAATGCAGACAACCCGTTTTGTCTTTTAATATGCACACTAAACGAAAAAAATTCTCACTCAGCTCCCAACGAAGAGCGCTTCAGCGCTCTTATGGACAGCGTAAGCAATATTTTCACTAAGAGTCTTCGTCTTGAAGATGTATTTACCCGTTATTCCCGCAATCAGTACCTTGTGCTGCTTACAGGTGCTCGAGAGGAAAATCTTGAGCTTATAACAAAGCGAATTTCAGATAATGCTGCCCCTGAGCTCTCCGGCACCGGCTGTGAGCTTGAATTCCAGCTTGTATCTGCAAATGAAGTCCTGCCTATGCCTTCGGCGGCAGAATAAAATTCCGACTTGATTTTTTATAGTTTATTACTTGAAAGGAGTCTATTATGGAAAAACTCGAAAAAAGAACTGTAGGCCGTGTCCTCTTTCCTTCAAAAGGAATTATGGTAGTGTGCGATACTCAGGAAACATTTCATGTGGATGTTAGAGATCTGGGACCTATTGGTGTTGGTATCCGTATGCCGGAATGCATTCCTGACCTTAAAGGCAAAGACGTTATTATGGTATGCGAAACACTTATCATGTATGCCGATGTTGTAAGACAGGATCCTCTCCCTGACGGAACATGGAGTGTTGGACTTGCTGCAAGAAAGTTCACTCCTGATGTACTGAAGTATCTCTTTGAGAGCATTGAGCTCAAAGCACATTTCAGCGAAGATGAAGATTGATACACTCTTCGGATATATCGAAAGTTAAAGGAATCCCCCTCAAGGACCGTTTAATTATCTCGTCCTCAAGGGGGGTTCCTTTATCTATACTTTTATGCACCGAGTATCTGAACATTCATACCGGCTTCAGATTCGAAAATAGCCTTTATCTCGTGTACACGTTCGGGCGTTGGAGGAGTAAAAGTCTCCTGCGGTCGGCCTACGTTTTTTCCTTTTGATACTCCAAGGGTGTGATATGGCAGGAGCGTCACCTGCTTAAGTCCGTTTTCACGGTAAAAGGCGCATGTGCGCTCTATTATTTCAGGGGTATCGTTAACTCCGCTTATAAGAGGCATCCGCATAAGGATCTTTGAACGGATTTCAGGAACAGCAGCAAGGAGTCTCAGGTTATTTAATATAAGCTCATTATCTTTTCCCGTATACTCTCTATGGAGCTGAGAGTCTATAAGCTTCATATCATAGAGCACGTGGGAGACATTCGGTCTTGCAGCAAGTTCAAGAAGTGTATCCCCATTTCCACAGCCCGATGTATCAAGGCACACAGATATATTGTGCTCTGCTGCTATTTCTATAAGCTCGGAGACAAACACAGGATGCGTAAGCATCTCTCCGCCGGAGATAGTCATACCACCTTCCGTGTGACGATAAAAATCTTCGTCCTGAATAACCTCCCGCATTACTTCCTCTGCCGTCATTTCTCTTGCTACGTTCTGCAGGCCTTTGGCAAAGCAGAACTTTGCGCATTCTCCGCAGATGTTGCATTTTTCGCGGTCTATTTCTATCTTTCCCTCTTCATCAACAAAGAGAGCATTCTGCGGACAATGACCCAGGCAATAGCCGCAATGGATGCAGCTGTTCGGCATGCGGATAATCTGCTGTTCATAAGCTATCATTTCGGGGTTGTGGCACCAGCGGCAGCGAAGCGGACAGCCTTTAAGAAAAACAGTTGTCCTTATACCCGGTCCGTCTTCAGTAGAGAATTTCTGAATGTTTCCTACAAGGCAGGTAGTTTTCCCGGCTGAGGCAGAGACGCTGCTCATCAGCTCACCTCTTTAAAGTGCGCTGTGCGGTAGATAATAGAGTCCTGTGCGGCTTTATCTAGTTCGGTGAAGTAAGCCATATATCCTGCAACACGCACCATCAGTCCGCGATATTTTTCAGGGTTCTTCTGAGCCGCTCTGAGAGTTTCATCATCAACAACATTGATCTGAATATGCTCACCGCCGCCGTCAAAGAAGGTCTTTATTATGCCCTCTATGGAATCAAGTCCCTTTTCTCCTGCTACTCCTGCAGGATCAAATCTTAAGTTAAACAGTGCTCCGTCGTGGAAAGCTTCCTGACCCATTGATGCAACTGATTTAACGGTTGCCGTTGGACCTTTTATATCTCTGCCCATCATAGGGGATGCGTTATCGCAATATGCCTCACCGGCTCTGCGGCCGTCAGGGGTTGCACCGCATACAGCACCGTGGGATACATTAACAGTCTGAGAGAGATTGGAAAAGGAATAATATCCTCCTCTTGCATCCTTAAGGCTCTGCACATAATTTGCAGCAAACTGCAGCATTTCGCGGTATACACTATCTACATGGGCATCGTCATTGCCGAATTTTTCAGGTTTATTCAAAAGCAGCTGCCGAGTTCTTTCCTCGCCTTCAAAGTTGCAGTCAAGAACACGTATCAGCTCTGCCATGCTGATATCATGGTCTTCAAAAACGCATTTTTCTATAGCAACAAGAGAGTCGGCAAGATTTGCAGCGCCTGTAATAAACATGCCGGATGTTGAATATTTTGCTCCGCCCTGCTGAACGCTCTTGCCTGATTCCACACAGCCCTTAGTTACCATGGATGCAAATATTACAGGGAAGCGGAGCATATGATACGGCTGCATCATATTATAGCCTGTGCGTATCATATCATAGCAATATACCATCTGCTTTTTCACTGCGTCTTTAACATCTTCTATGCTGTGGAAAGAGAGAGGATCGCCTGTTTTTAGACCAAGCTGTATGCCCGTCTGCGGGTCAACACCATTATGAAGAACCAGTTCAAGAGCTTTCGGGGCGTTAACATATCCCGCATCAGGTGAACCATCCGTACTGCCGCCGCCGGGTCCCGGCTGTATGCAGCCGACTATTGTCCAGTCTCTGGCCTCTTCTATGCTGCAGCCTTTACCAAGCGACATCTTCATAGCTGCTTCATCATTGAAAAAGCCCGGATTGGCCATGCCGGCCTGAACCATTTCAACGCCCTTGCGGATAAGGCTCTCCGGCGTCTTCTCAAATACTCTCAGCGCCAGCACCGGCTGAGTTGTCTGAAGATCTGCTGCCGCATCAAGGCAGAGATAGCTTAAATCGTTTGATGCATCCTCGCCCTGAGGGGTCTGCCCGCCGACTACCAGAATCTCCCACATCGGATATCCGGCGAAGGATGAGGCATACCAGCGGTCTCTTACTTCGAACACTTCGCAAGCCTTAAGATAGAAGCATTCAAGCATTTCAAGTGCTTCTTCGCGGCTGAGAGTCTTATCTTTTATTACATCCTTCTCATAGAATTTCCACATATACTGATCAAAGCGACCGAAACCGCAGGCTGTTGTGCACACTTCTATGTGGAAATATACATGCACAAACCATACAAGCTGCAGAGCCTGCTGAAAGGTCTCAGGCGGATTTTCAGGCACTATGCGGCAGTTGCCGGCTATTGTGAGAAGCTCAGCTTTGCGCTTTTCATCTTTGCATTCTGACGCAAGGCGCTCTGCCTCATCTGCCATGCGGTGGGCATAGGTGATAAGTCCCTCACACTGGATAATGCAGGCATTCCAGAAGTCAATCTTTGCCTGATCTTCCATAGAGCCTGAGATAGTATTTTTTATATTTTCGCGGCACTCTTCAATATAGCCGCGAAGACCTACTGCAAGAAGCTTTTCGTGGTCGCAGGTAGTCTCGCCTGATACGCCATTGCGAAGACCTACAGAGATAAGATCCATCTGTCTTGCCCGCTCTACCTCTTCAGGCAAAGCATTCTGAGCAAGGTCCTCCATTGAACGACCGATCCAGTAATCCTTAAGAGTTTCGAGGATAAGCTTTTTATCCTCTTCGGAAATATCATAAGGGTCTGTTTTCCTGGTGGTTATCTCATTGCCCTCAATATCAGGGATATAGAAAAGCGAAGCGCTCTGGAAATCGGGGTGCAGGTTAGCACCGCGGTATTTATTAGTTGGGGTGCCGACAATAAGCTCGTCGTCATTTATAAGGGTGGTCATATTTTCCATTATGTAGCGAACCACCTTTGCTCTGAAAACGGGAACGGCATCTCCGGCAAACTTTTTATAAGCCTCAGTCTGGAGCAGCAGATGCTCTGCAGTTATGCAGGGTCTTGAATTCCAGAGGCGATTTCTCATTCTTGAAAGTCTTTCGTTAAGCATAGCATTATACCTTTTCTCAGTATTTTTCCATTGGTACACGGGCAGTTGGAGCAGGAAACGCCTCGCTGAGCTCGGCAATATCTTCGTCTGTAAGTTCTATATTATATACTTCCGCATTTTCTTCTATATGCTTTGCGCCGACAGCCTTTGGTATGGCTATCATATCCGGCTGCCGCATTACAAAAGCGAGCAGAAGCTGTATTACGGAAATGCCTTTTCTCTCTGCCACCTTAAGAACAGTCGGATGCTTCTGTACAGATGACTTATCTACTCCATCCTGAGTTACAAGGTCGCCCGCTCTTCCCACAGGTGAATATGCCATAAACGGTATACCATGTTCTCTCTGCCATGGCATAAGGTCATATTCAATGCCGCGTGAGGCAAGATTATAAAGGACCTGGTTAACACAGCATTTATCGCCGTTTGGGACCTTCATAAGGTCCTCCATGTCCTGAACATCAAAGTTTGAAACGCCCCAGCGCTTTATTTTTCCTGCTGCTTTGAGTTCTTCAAAGCATTCAACAACTTCCTGAAGATCTGCGTTTTCTCTCCAGTGGAGGAGGTATAGATCAACATAGTCTGTACCCAGCAGCTTAAGTGAGCGTTCAAGAGATGAAAACATATGGAGCCTGTTGGCATTGTCAGGATACACCTTAGTTACGATATAAAGCTCATCGCGAGGAAATACCTTGATAGCATTGCCGGCAATATTTTCCGCCTTGCCGTCTGCATACATTTCTGCTGAATCAATAAGGTTAAGCCCCAACTCAATACCGTAGCGCAGTCCTGTTATTTCGCGCTCGGCTTTTCGGTCGTCTTCACCCATTTTCCATGTCCCCTGGCCAAGGCGAGGTATCTGACTGCCGTCAGGCAGGGTTATTTTCTGATTGCAGATCTTATTCATTTCAAGCTTCCTTATATGTTATTATTTTTAAACGTTTTATAACTGAATCTCTCTCGTTTAATTATACGTCTTATCCCTTATCAGACGCAAGAAGTTTTTCATTTCTGCGGTTTGTACTGATCTCCATATAGAGGATAGACAGCATTATAACTGCGGCGCCGAGCCAGCCTGTAAGCTGAAGCTGCTCACCAAGTATAAGATAAGAAAATACTCCGCCTGAAGCAGGTTCAAGAGCAAAAATTATTCCCGCTCTGTTTGCCGGCACAATACGCTCAAGGAATGACTGCAGGGTAAAAGCTGCTGCACTGCAGAAAACGCCCATGCCGATAATCGCGAACACCTCAGTACTTGAGGCCGCTTTATAGTTCATATCGCCTGTAAATATCCCGATAAGAAGTCCCCACAGCGCAATAAAGAACATTAGAAACACCGTGAGAAGCGCCGGGTCAACACCCGGTTTTTTTGTTACACGCTCAACAAAAATAATGTGAAAAGATGCTGCAACAGATGCAAAAAAGCAGAGTATATCGCCCCAGTTTATAACTGCCCTTCCAAGCTCCGGTGAGTAGCAGAGCAAAAACATACCCGCAAGACACAGCAAAAGAGTGAGTATCATATTGCTGTGTATCTTTTCACGGAAAAGGATCATATTGACTACCGGCGTTACAAGAAAACTCAGCGATGTGAAAAATGCCGAGCGGACAGAGGTTGTCTCCTTTATGCCGAAAATATTCAGAATATACATTGTTGTAAGGCAGAAGCTGAGCAGAAAGCCAAACTTCAGGGTCTGAAAAGTCAGCGTTTTAAAATTTTTACGGAATATTATCGCCAGCACAACTGCCGCTGTTCCAAAGCGAATAGGAATAATATAATAGGTCTGACAGTTTTCCACAAACTTTGTCAAAGGATAGCTTGCGCCCCAGAAAAGTGCTGCGAGTGCAAGACCAAGTGCTGCCATGGTAGTTTCTTTTTTTGTATATTGCATATGTCCTCTTAAATCTCTAAAAAGGCATCCGGCTTTTTAATTCCGGATGCCTGTATTGGAATGTTCTGAAACCGTTTTTATTCTTCTGCGTATTTCTTAACAGACATCTTATGGAGCACATAAATTGCACCAACGAGAAGAACGATGGATACAATCATGCCAAGTGCGGCAGAGCCGGTAGTTCCTATAAGAATGTAACCTATCAGGCTGCATACAGCAATTGTGAGCGAATATGGCATCTGGGAGTTAACGTGGTCCAGATGGTTGCAGCTTGCGCCCGTGCTGGAGAGGATAGTTGTGTCGGAAATCGGAGAGCAGTGGTCGCCGAAGATGCTGCCTGCAAGAGTTGCTGCGAGAGATGCAATAATAAGAGACGGAGCAATAGCCTGTGCAACAGGTGCAACGATCGGGAGCAGAATACCAAATGTGCCCCAGGATGTACCTGTTGAGAAGCTCAGAAATGCTGCAAAAATAAATACAATCGCCGGCAGAACAGCGCCCGGGACACCCAGTGACTGGAAGAGTGCACTTACATATTCAGGTGTGCTGAGGAGTTCTCTGCAAACACCGCCTATGGCCCATGCAAGAAGGAGTATGCAGCCTGCGGTAATCATAGGCTCCATGCCCTTAACCATGTTGCTGAGATAGTCGTGGAAAGACATAACCTTTCTTGGTACATAGAGGATCATTGTTGCAATAAGAGCTGCGAATGAACCCCAGGTAAGAGCCTGACCGGAGCTGCTGTTGCCAAGGGATGCTCCGAACTGCCCTGCAACTGAAGGATCATCACTCCAGAATCCGCCGATATACATCATAGCAAGTATGGATACAACAACAAGAACCAGAATAGGAACTACCATATCTGCCAGGCTTGACTTTTTATTTTCGGTATCCTTTTCGTAGTCGTTATCTTCTGTGGCTGAAAGGTTGCCCTTTTCTGCCAGGCGTTCAAACTTATACATAAGACCGAAGTCCCATGAAGTTACACACATTACAACTACCATGATGAGGCAGAGGATGGCATAGAGGTTATATGGAACCATTGCCATAAATCCTGTGAAGCCTGATGTGAAAACGCCGGTATCTACCATATATCCGCCAACTGCAGCGCCCCATGTGGAGATAGGAATAAGGATGCAGATAGGAGCAGATGTAGAGTCTATAAGATAAGCAAGCTTCGGGCGGCTGAGTCTCTTGCCGTCAGTTACAGGCTTCATAACAGAACCGACAGTGAGAGCATTGAAATAGTCATCAACAAATATGAGGCAGCCGAGAAGAACTGTGAGAAGTGAAGACTGCTTTTTTGTCTTAATTATCTTTGCAGCCCAGCGTCCGTATGCCTTTGCTCCGCCGGATGCGTTTATAAGATAAACAAGTGACCCGAGCAGGAAGCAGAAAAGCATGATATACCAGTCTGCGCGGTTGATGATAAGTTCAAAAAGAACATTTACAGGTGCCACAACCGGGTTGAGGCCCGCAGCTATAGCATAGATAATTGTGCCGGAGAGAACGCCTGCAACAAGGGAGAATATAACTTCCTTGGTTATCAGAGCAAGAACGATTGCCACCACAGGCGGCAGAAGCGACCATGCGCCAACAGAAACAGCTTCCATAATTTTTTCCCTTTCTTCTTAAAAACAAAACAAGACAGCGGACCGCATCCGTTGCCTTGCGTAACAATCGAAAAAACTGCAAAACGCATTTTATATGCATCTGCAATATTATATAATAGCTAGCTCTCCGCAATGATGCGACAGTCCTGCACATATTCTGTGCAGACCCAGGCCGGACTTACGCTTCGTCCGCCTTCGGCGTTTTCTCCTTTTGTGGGCTCCCAGGAGACTGCTGATCTCCTTGCCGGGAGGGCACTACTCATATCAAACGCGCCTCTACCTTATTAATTTTGGTGTGATTCTATCATATCTCTCTTATTTTTGCAATCTGCACAAGTGCACAAATATAAAGAACTCTTTTTGCCAAAAATGTAAAAATACTACAAAATTTTTTATTATAGCGTCGTGAAAAGCATTAAACCCTGTTAATATTCACCTCCTCTCCGGGATTGAAAAGCTTTCCTCTAAAGTGTATAATGCAGACATCTATTTCCGGATGGAGGAAAACATATGAGCAGCATAGGATTTTTGGGCTGCGGGAACATGGGCGGAGCAATTGCCCGTGCTGTCTGCGCCGTAATTGACCCGCAGGATGTTCTTCTAGCAAACCGCACTCGCGCCAAAGCCGAGACCCTCGCTTCCGAGCTCGGCTGCAGATGCGGCAGCAATGAAGAAGTTGCATCATCCTGTGATTATATATTTCTTGCAGTTAAGCCGCAGATGATGGACACTCTGCTTAAAAGCATAGCTCCTATACTCTCTGAACGCAAAGACCGCTTTGTGCTTGTGAGCATTGCAGCGGGACTCAAAATTGAAAAAATTCTCAGCACTCTTGGTGCTGAATATCCAATTATCCGCATTATGCCTAACACCCCTGCCGCTATAGGCATGGGCATGATACAGTACTGCGCAAAAGGCATTTCAGATGCTGAAGAGCAGGAATTTCTGCAGTTTATGTCAGGGGCCGGCATTCTCGATTCTCTCTCTGAAGAGCTGATCGATGCGGCAAGCTCTGTTTCAGGCTGCGGACCTGCATGGGCATTCCAGTTTATTGAGGCTCTTGCCGATGGCGGAGTTGCCTGCGGACTTCCGCGCGCCAAGGCGCAGCTATATGCAGCGCAGATGCTGGCCGGCAGTGCGCAGCTCCTTCTTAAAAGCGGCAAACACCCGGGGCAGTTAAAAGATGCTGTCTGCTCCCCTGGCGGGACTACTATTCAGGGCGTCCGCAAGCTGGAGGAAGAGGGCTTCAGAGGCGCTGTTATGGACGCTGTTATTGCCGCTTATGAAAAAACTCTTGAGCTTGGCTGAGGTTAGTTAATATGAGAATAGTTATAAAAGTCGGCTCTTCCACTCTCACCCACTCCACCGGCATGATGAATATCCGAAGAGTCGAGGAACTTGTAAAGACTCTTGCAGACCTTAAAAACGCCGGCAATGAGATAGTTCTTGTATCCTCAGGCGCTGTCGCGATGGGCACAGGTAAGCTCCATCTGAAATCCCGCCCTAGCGACATGCAGACAAAGCAGGCTGCAGCTGCCGTAGGTCAGTGCGAGCTGATGTATACTTATGACAAGCTCTTTTCCGAATATAACCACACTGTTGCACAGATTCTTCTCACCAAAACCGACTTTTCAGACGAAGAGCGCCGTGCAAACTTCATGAATACCATGTTCCGCCTTCTTGACCTTGGTGCACTGCCGATAATAAACGAAAACGATACTGTTGCTACAGATGAAATAAGTGTTGGTGATAACGATACTTTGTCCGCCATGGTGGCAGAGTGCATAGACGCAGACCTTCTTATCCTTCTCAGCGACATTGACGGACTTTATACTGCCGACCCGCATAAAGACCCGAAAGCGAAACTTATCTCAGTCGTCCCTGAAATAACAGAAGAGATTATAGCCCTCGGCGGCGGGTCTGGCTCATCGTTCGGCACAGGCGGCATGGCAACAAAGCTCTCTGCTGCGCGTATAGCAACTCAGTCCGGTGCCGATATGGTAATAGCAAACGGCAGCAATCCGGAAGCTCTATATGCCATTGCAGCAGGAGGCAGCATAGGCACACGTTTTATCGGAAGAAAATAAGGAGGAATATCAATGCTTACAACTCTTGAAATAATGCAGTCTGCCAAGTCCGCCCGTCCCGCTCTTGCTGCAGCTGATACAAATAAGAAAAACGAAGCCCTGCTGGCCATGGCTGATGCTCTTGAAGAGAATATGGCCTATATCCTTGAAGAGAATGCTGCCGATATGGAAGCTTCAAAGGATAAGCTCACTCCGGTAATGCTCGATCGTCTTCTCCTCACCCAAGAGCGCATTCACGGCATGGCAGCCGGCATTCGCGAGGTAGTCGAGCTTGCTGACCCTGCCGGAGAGGTTCTTGAAACTGTTATCCGCCCCACGGTCTGCGTATTGAAAAGACCGCCTGCCCTATGGGCGTTATCGCCATAATTTATGAAAGCCGCCCTAATGTTACAAGCGACGCCGCCGCCCTCTGCCTAAAAAGCGGCAACTGCTGCGTACTTCGCTGCGGTAAAGAGGCCTGGCGCAGCAGCAATGCCATCATAAACTCCATGCGCAAAGGACTAAGCAATGTAGGTCTCCCTGAAGAGTGCATCAACCTTCTCCAGGATGTTACCCGTGCGGGAGTCAATGAGATGATGACGGCCGTTGGATATATTGACCTTCTTATCCCGCGCGGCGGAGCAGGTCTTATCCGCTCCTGCGTTGAAAATGCAAAAGTTCCCTGCATACGCACCGGCACCGGTATATGCCACATATATGTAGACGCTTCAGCTGATATAGATAAAGCTGTTAATATCATTGAAAACGCAAAGACCAGCCGTCCCAGTGTATGCAATGCAGAAGAAGTCTGCCTTGTAAATTCTGCAATTGCAGCAGAGTTTCTCCCAAAGCTTAAGCAGCGCCTTGTTGATGAGCGCGCAGCTGAAGGCAAGGTTCCCGTTGAGCTGAGGCTTGATGAGCGTGCTCAGAAGATCATCTCCGGCACACCTGCAGGCGATACTGACTTTGATACGGAATTTCTTAACTATATCCTTGCAGTCGGCATAGTAGACAGCGTTGAAGACGCTATTGCCCACATTGCAGCTCATTCAACCGGTCACAGCGATGCTATCCTCACACAGGACTCTGCAGCCGCAGCTCTCTTCACAGCTTCAGTTGACAGTGCGGCTGTATATGTTAATGCATCCACAAGATTTACAGACGGTGGGGAATTCGGGCTCGGCTGCGAGATAGGTATCTCGACCCAGAAACTCCATGCCCGCGGCCCTATGGGATTAAGAGAGCTTTGCACATATAAATATATCGTTCACGGTGATGGACAGATACGATAACTAATAAAAAAGCTTCTGCATATTGCAGAAGCTTTTTTATTCCGCAGCTGCGGAGATATTTATTCAGCCTTCAGTTTGTTGAAAAGCAAAAGTCCTATCACAAGCACCATCGGGAATATAAGACCGACTGTCATTCCGATACGAATGTTGTCTCCCGCCGCCTGTGTAACATTGCCGACTATTCCGGGTCCTATGCTGCCGCCAAGGTCACCCGCCATAGCTAACAGCGCAAACATTGCCGTTCCACCGGCAGGGAATTTCTTCGAAGAAATACTCAGTGTGCCGGGCCACATAATGCCAACTGAAAAGCCGCATAATATGCACCCCGTTAGGCCAACGATGGGATTAGCGAACAGCGATGCCATAATATAGCATGCAACGCACAGCAGACCTGAGCCTAGCATAAATTTAGAAAGATTGACCTTCTCCCCGTATTTGCCATACAGCACCCTGCTTATTCCCATTGCTGCAGCAAAAAGGCATGGTCCAAGCAGATCTCCCATAGTCTTGCTAAGTCCCAGAGCAGATTCCGCATAAGCCGATGCCCACTGCGCCATAGAAAGTTCAGATGCACCTGAACATACCATCAGCACCACAGCAAGCCAGAAAAGCGGGGTTTTAAAAAGCGAAGGTATGCTCATCCCCTTGCCTTCATCCACAAGATGCTCTATAGGGCACTTTGCAAAATTATAAATATTAACAGCCGGGACAAGCGCAAATAAAACAGCAAGCCATTTCCAGCTTTCTATCCCGAATATTGCGAAAAATGCAGTTGAAATAAGAATGGTTCCAACCGAGCCCCAGCAATAGAATGAATGCAGAAGACTCATTGATTTCTCTTTATTCTCAAACGGGCAGGCCTCAATGATAGGGCTGCCGAGAACTTCTATAAGCCCGCTGCCGATTGCATATATAATTACGCTGATTATTATCCCTGCAAACGGGTCCATAAGCTCAGGCAGAAATGCAAGCCCTGCAATACCAAGGGCTGAAAACACTTCGGAGGCTATAATGCTTGTTCTATAACCTATTTTGTCAACATACTTAGCGCAAAATAGGTCAACTAAAAGCTGAGTAAAGAAAAAGCATGTGGATATAAGCGCTATCTTCCCGAGAGCTATTCCGTAGTCGGCATGAAATTTAAGATATAATAGAGGCGCAAAGTTTGCAGTTATCGCCTGGGTTATGAAGCCAAGATAACATGCAGCTTTTGTTTTATTATAATTTTTCATCTTATTCTCCTTGCTTGTTCTAGTGTTTGTATTATATAATTAAAATATAGGAAAATCATTGTACTATATGGGATAAATACTGTAATATATCGTAATTTTAATTCGGAGAATAAACATATGGGCAATCCTGACCAATTTACAAAAATTTCTACCGACGACAGCCTGATGGAAACCGTTGCTCACGGCAGCGATGCTTATCCTTTCCGCTACTATTATGAAGACCTCTCCCTTTTCGACTTCAGCTGCGTAGACTGGCACTGGCACAGCGAGATTGAGTTTGTATATATAGAAACAGGGCATGTAATATTTGATTCGGGCGAAGACCATTTCTGTCTCAATCCGGGCGAGGGCATTATGATCAACTCAAAAGTCCTTCATAAAATGAGCTGTCATGCCTCTGCTGTTATCCCAAATTTCCTCTTTAATCCCGCCTTTATTGCGCCTGCCGGAAGTCTTATATACGAAAAATATGTAAGCCCCGTTATTTCATCCTCAACTGATTTCATTGTCTTTCGCCCGGATGAGCCATGGCAGCGTGACGCGCTTGAAATCATAAAGGATATTATCGCAGCGCAAAACAAGCAGAGCAGCAATGAGCTTTTCATTTCTATGCAGATTCAGAAATTGTGGATGATAATATTCTCAAACAATAAGTTTGAACCGGCAGAAAACAGGCTCTCCGCCTCGCGCAGGACTAGACTGCAGCTGATGATGGAGTTTATTCATTCAGATTATTCTAAAAATATAAACCTTGATGATATTGCCGGGGCAGCAGACATAAGCAAAAGTACGGCTCTTCATCTCTTTCAGGATAATCTTCAGACTACTCCCGTAAACTATCTTATAAGCTATCGCCTTAAAAAAGCTGCCCGCCTTCTTGCCAATACCGAAAAGAAAATTACCGCCATCGCTCTTGAGACGGGCTTTAATAACGCAGATTATTTCTGCCGCAGCTTTAAAAAAGCATATGGAGTAACCCCCGGTGATTACCGGGCACATGCACTCATTAATAAGTAGAAAAAACCACCCTCCGCATTGCAGAGAGTGGTTTTGATTGTATGCAGAATAAATCAGCGCTTGCTGAACTGCGGTGCGCGACGTGCAGCTTTGAGACCGTATTTTTTACGCTCTTTCATTCTCGGGTCGCGGGTGAGGAGACCTGCTGCCTTGAGAGCTGCGCGGTTATTTTCATCAACAACAAGAAGTGCACGTGCTATGCCGTGGCGAACAGCACCTGCCTGGCCGGAAACACCGCCGCCTGAAACAGTAGCTTCGATGTCTACCTTGCCGAGAGTGTTGGTTGTAACCAGTGGCTGACGAACGATGAGCTTGAGAGTCTCAAGACCAAAGTAGTCGTCTATATCACGGCCGTTAATGGTGATAACACCTGTGCCGTTAGGAATGAGGTGAACGCGTGCTACGGAGGACTTACGGCGTCCTGTTCCGTACATATAGGGTCTTTTTGTTTTATAAGTTGCCATTATTTATTCCTCCCTATCAGCGATCCCAAACTTCGGGCTTCTGTGCTGCGTGGTTGTGCTCTGCACCTGCGAAAACTCTAAGGCGCTTAAGCTGCCACTGTGCAATGGTGTTCTTCTGGAGCATGCCGCGTACTGCAAGGCGCATAGCAAGCTCAGGCTTCTTTTCCATAAGAGTCTTGTACTGAGTCTCGTGAAGTCCGCCGGGGTAACCGGAGTGTGTGCGGTAGTACTTCTGCTCAAGCTTTTTGCCTGTAAGAACTGCATCCTTTGCGTTGACGATGATAACATAGTCACCACAGTCTACGTTAGGGGTGTAGTCAACCTTCAGCTTTCCGCGAAGGAGATTTGCTGCTTTTTCAGCTGTCTTTCCAAGAGGCTGACCTGCTGCGTCAATGATGTACCATTTGCGCTCAACAGTCTCTTTGGTAAGCAATGTTGTGGACATTAATGTTGCCTCCATATATAACTAATTGTTTTGACTTTTTTAATGCCGAATACTATTATATTATCTATTCGCGCTTGTTTTTTATACCACACCGCAACCCTTAAGTCAACACCAATTTTAATTTTTTAATTGATATCTCTCAAATTCTCTTTAAATCCCGTAAATTCTCTCAAATTCTAAATTTCATTTTATTTTTCAGGAGCCCTATGAATAATTCACTTAATGAATTTACCGGCACTATCCGCCGCGCAGTCGATGATTACGGCATGATAAACGAGAATGACCGCATAGCCGTAGGCGTATCCGGTGGCAAAGACAGCATGCTGCTTCTTGCCTCTTTAAAGCATCTTCAGGGCTATTATCCCAAGCATTTTGACCTTGAAGCAATCACTATAGAGCTGGGCTTTGAGGGCATGGACTTCACTCCCGTTAAAGAATTCTGCGCCCAGCTGGATATCCCCTATACCTGCGCTAAAACAGATATAAAGGAGATCGTTTTTGATGTGCGCAAGGAGTCTAACCCCTGCTCGCTGTGTGCCAAGATGAGACGCGGTGCCATAAATGACCTTATAACTGAGCGCGGCATTAAAAAGCTTGCCCTGGGTCATCATTTTGATGATGTGATCGAGACCTTTATGATGAGCCTTCTTTTTGAAGGCAGGCTCAGCTGCTTCAGACCTGTCACTTTCCTTGACCGCAGCGGTGTCACCCAGATAAGACCTATGATCTATGCCGGTGAGAAAAAAATAGCAAATCTTGCCGCTGAACTCAATCTTCCCATAGTTGAAAACCCCTGCCCACAGGATAAATCCAGCAAACGCTACGAAATAAAAAAGCTGCTCGCGCAGATGAGCGAGGAATACCCTGATATGAAAAGCAAGATTTTCGGCTCAATACAGCGTCTCCCGCTCCTCGGCTGGGAAATTTCTGATAAGCAGTAATAAACGACCGCTGCCCGGTTTATGGCAGCGGCCGCTTTTTTATCTATATAATTATTTGAAAACTACAGGTGTCTCAACTGCGTCTACAGCTGCAAGAAGAGAGATTGTTCTGCCCGTTTTTATAGCGCTGAGATTTATCTTGGGGTTGAGCGCAGCAAGCATATCTGCAACATCATTGTATTTAACACTATATGCCGAGCAAAGGTCATTCATGGTGTCGCCGGAGACTATCTTGTGGGAATATACCGCATATACAGCGCCCGTTGAGCTTTCCGACGGGAACAGATAGCTTACTCCTGCCTGAACCTTGCTGATATCGCTAAGCCCGTTAAGAGCCTTTATCTTCTCGCCGAGAGATGCAGTATAGTCAATACCGTATGCCTTGCATACGCTCTTTATAGTCTCGCCCTTTGCCATCTGATGTTTTACAAGAAAATACTCAAATTCATCCGATGAGTTTGCAGCAATGTGCATATTGTCTTCTTTAGCCTCGCTTATGGTGCTGTTTATCACCACTGCAGCATCATCGCTCACCGGGAATCTTATCTCTTCACCTACATAAATCTTGGCAAGCTTCACTTCATCCGTCCAGCCGTTAAGACTCATAATGGCATATTTGCATGTGCCGTATGTGAGATTGAGAGAATTGCAGATGGACGACATCGAGTCGCCCGAGCAGACTTTATATTCTGTAACATATGAGGCCGGAATAACAGCAGTTGCAATTGCATTATAAAGCGATATAATTGCCTCTGCCGCCTCTGCGGACTTTGGTATAAGTATCTCCTGTCCGGGCTTTACCGCACTGAGGCTTTTTTCATTTGAAAAGCCGTTGACTATAAGTACAGCCTGCAGCACATCGCTATACTCCATTCCGCGCCCGCTTACAATGCTGTATACCGTGTCGCCCTTGCTTATTTCTACCGTATCAACATATGCCGAATAATCCTTTGCTGCATAGGCGCCCTCATTGAAAGCACCAAGCATAGGGATAAGCATGCACATAACAAGCAGTATGCCGAGTATCTTTTTCATTTTTCCACCTCGAAAAGCTTTTTTCATAAATACAGTATATTCATCCTTAAGTTCCGTTTCAAGCTTTCAAGGCTATTTGTTACAATTCGTTTACAAAATATTCAAAAATAAATTGCCGCCAGGGGTTCGTCCGTGGCGGCAGAAATTTTTATTCAAAATCAAGAACTCTGAGCATTCTCACCAGCGTGAGACGGTTGCGTATGGCCGCTGAAATCGGCAGTATCTCATCCGAAAGCGAAGGATCTATTCCTATGTGCTCCGGCAGATATTTGCAGCCGCAGGCTTTATAAAGAGCTTCCATCTCCTCGGCTGACGGGATAGCAGCTATTATTTCGCATATCTCATCCCAGTGATCTATTATGTTCTGAGGATCAAACTGTGAGAGCACGTCGGCTGAATTTTCTTTCATTATTCCGTCATAGAGCGAAGGACCAAATTTTTCCATCACCCACTCGGATGAGAGCGGCTCAAAAGCCTTTGCCTTCGGCTTCATAGCTGCAAGCTCATGGTATTTCTGAATGCAGCGGTATGTGCCCACACCTACGCACTCACCGTGTATGCCCTCGGCATTTTCAAAGCGCGGCGGATGCATCTCAACAAGGTGCGCTATAAGGTGCTCTGCTCCCGATGCTGCGCGGGAGTTTACCCACAGCTGCATTGTAAGTCCCGACTTCATCTGTGCCATGGTCATAGCCTCATGGTCGACCTCGCCGGTAGCTGCCATTTTGTCGGCTGCAGCACGCATAATATCAAGAGCCTCCTGCGCAAGATCGCAGACCATCGGGCAGAAGTCCTCGCCTGAAACAAGAGTTGCTATCTTCCAGTCTGCAATGGAGATATATTTAGCAAGGATATCGTTTATGCCGGAGGAGATAAGGCGTTTCGGAGCGCCTTTTATAATATCAAGGTCGGCTACAACGAGGATAGGTGCGCACATCGGTGTGGACTTCTTCTGCCCGTCTATTATTGCCGAGCAGATCTTTGCTGTAAAGCCGTCTGATGAGGCAAGAGTCGGCACGGCAACAAACGGTATGCCGAGCTTATATGCAGGGTAGCGGCCAAAGTCCATTATAGTCCCTGCTCCATAGGCAACAATCACTTCAGGGTCTTTAAGATCCTTCATCATAGCCTCAATGAGCACATCCTCTGCGCGAAGCCCCTTTGACGGCAGAACTATCTCCTGATCGCCTCGTGCCTCATCAATAAGAATATGCTTGCCTTCCGTGAGACCGTATACCATCTCATCATAGACCACTGCGCGGCGCTTTCCCGCCAGGCCTACATCTTCCATATACTTCTCGAAATTAGCAACGGCGTTATATTCAACCACCACTTTTTTAGTTTCGAGAGTATGCTCTGTTCCGCAGCTGCACTTTCCAAGGTACTGCTCGCAATCCATTATCATAATAGTATTCCCTCTTTCTTATATTTTATATTTAAAGTTCATCGATAACCTTAACATACTGTATATTTCTTATCGCGTCAAGAAGTTCTTCACCGGCAAGCTTTCTCGATGCCTGCACCTCAAGCAGGGCGCAGTAATAATAGCTCTTGTCGGGTGCCTGAGCTCTTGTTATCTCAATATCCGTAACATTGCCGTGAGCCTCTTTGATGCTGTGGATTATATCCTCCATGGCATGAGGGTTAAGATATTCAACATAAAGCGTCGTATCGCTGAATTCCTGAGCAATTCTGTGCTCCACACGGCTTAGAACCACCTCTGCAAAAAGTATCAGCAGCGCCGCCACAAGGCCGCATTCAACATATCCCGCTCCGCATACAAGCCCGATAATTGCCGTGGTCCAGAGTCCTGCTGCCGTGGTGATTCCCTTTATGCTCTTTCGCTTTGTTATAATTATAGACCCTGCGCCTATAAAGCCTATTCCCGATATAACCTGGGCGCCAAGCCTTGCAATGTCTGTATACATGTGCATAGAAAGATACAGATACTGGCTTGTGAGGGTAGTTACCGCCGCGCCAAGGCAGATCAGTATATGTGTTCTGAAGCCTGCAGGCCTTCTTTTTAGCTCGCGCTCTATTCCTATAATCCCGCCGCACAGCACCGCCAGGATAAGCCTTGTAAGCACACCGGCAAGATCCATATCTCTTGCAAAATCAAATACTGAAAGCATTTTTCCGCCTCTATATCTCGTCTATCGTTATAACGCCCTCAACCATTGAAAGCATTGCAATCACATTTGTATGGTTCTGCTTTTTAGGCAGGTAGACATCAATTGCGGCTCCTGCCTGTGAAAGGCGAGCATCGGCATATTTGTCGGTCTCTATGCTCAGTATTCTGATCCCGCTCTCTTTAAGCGTTGCTATAATACAGCCTATATAGTCAAGACTTTCCATCTCAATGCTTATATTCATATACCTTGTCTTTGCCCTGAACAGATGCTCCACAAACGGGAGAATGCCCATTATCAGCAATATAAGAACAAAGCATATCACAACGCACTCATAAAATCCCGCGCCGATGGCAAGTCCCACACACGCCGAAGCCCACAGCCCCGCTGCGGTGGTAAGGCCTTTAACCTCCTGGTGGGATGTAACTATTATAGTTCCGGCTCCCAGAAAGCCCATGCCGTTTATAACCTGGGCGCCAAACCTTGAAACATCTGTTTTTATGCCCACAATCTCAGCTGTCGAGCTCCATGCGGTATTGAGCATAAGGTCAAGATACTGGCTCAGAATAATCGTCAGCGCAGACCCCAGCGCCACGAGCATATATGTTCTAAAGCCCGCCCCGCGTTTTTTCTTCTCTCTCTCAAGACCTATAAACCCGCCGACCAGCATCGCCAGCAAAAGCCTTATGAGCATTGAAGCAAAATTCAGTTGTCTCAAATACGTTAACAAGATATTTTATCTCCCGGGATTAATAAGGATAGTAATGCGCTTACAAGTATCAGAAGCCCGATGAAGGCTTCTGATACTTGTTATTTATCCGTATTTTTATTTATACTTTCTGCCGGACATCTTTGCCCTGCGTTTTCTCTTGTTGCTGTCTATTATATACTGTACACCTACCGTGCCGCCGCCGAGAACCGCTATGCCGCCTACAACTCCTATTGCAACCTTTGCGCCCGTTGAAAGCCCTCTTGTTTCAGGTTTTTCATATGCTACGTTGCGCTTGGTCGTGTAGCCGCATACAGAGCATGTGCCTTCCTCTTCGCCGTCCGCCTTCTTTGTAGCCTCAATGGTGGTCGTCCAGGTGAGAACGTGCGGCTCAGTCTCCGATACCTCATCGCTGTAGGCGTCTATGCTCTTGTGCCAGTGACCCGTATCATCATAGGTCCAGGCATCTTCCCACTCAACAATGTTGATATTTTCATTGGTCGTCGTTTCGGTATCGTCAGCAGTCTGCGAGTCAGACGGCTCATCTACGATATTTATATCTGATGTCGGCTCATCAACTATTGTGATGCCCGCCGGCACATTCACATCCGATGACGATGACTGGGTGCTCGGTGCATCTACTATTGTGGGAGTCGGGTCCGGTGAAGCATTTTTAACGTGGATAGTGGCTGAGTTTGTAGACACATCACCGCCTGCGCCTGAGAATACGCAGTATACTGTCCAGTTATTAAACCCTTCAGGGACATTATATATATTGCAGCGCGTGCCCTGGTCTAAATTACTCACAACTGCATAGGTCCCCGGGAACATTGACTGAATATCTTCCACATTGTATGTCTCGCCGGAGTTTGCTCTTATCTTCCACTGGTATGATGTATATACCTGCGAAGCTGTTGCTGTAAACGAGAAGCACTCGCCTGCGTTGTGGGTCTCATCGCTTGGATGGTGCCATACAACGGGTGCCTGAACATCAGGAGTTATCTGGCGGGAGACTGTAGCCGAGATGCGGTCTGCATTCACAGTAATGGTGGACTTTACGTTATTTATATATGCTGTGGTGCTGTACGGGTCAAAAACCCCGTTTGTAACGCCCATAGCTATATATACATTTAAAATATAGTCGTGGTTTTCAACCTTTGTGCCGGCGCCGACGAGCTCCCATCCCAGGACCGTAACGCCTGTTGTGCTTGTCTTAACAACTATATCCGAAACATTCTGTCCCACTACCGGCAGGGTATTGGCCGTTGCCTGAGAGGATGTATATGTTTCAAGAAGGACTTTGTCGTATGTTACTGTCTGTGCCGAGGCGCTCATCGGGCATACCCCTGCTATCACCACTATTGCAAGCAGCAGAACGGCAGCTTTTCTTAATGCTTTCATCAAACTATCCTCACGCTCTTTTCTAGTCTATTTTATATTATTATATTATCACAAATTTACACGGTCAAGTTCCTTTTTTTGCACCTATGTGATATAATACGTTGCTATGAAAAATTATTATGCAGGAAAATGTGATATAGCCGTAATCGGCGCAGGCCATGCAGGTATAGAGGCTGCGCTCGCCGCAGCACGCCTCGGCATGGACACCATCTGCTTCACCGTAAATCTCGACAGCATCGGCAACATGCCGTGCAACCCCGCCATAGGAGGCACGGGAAAAGGCCACCTCGTACGCGAGCTTGACGCTCTCGGCGGTGAAATGGCAAAGGCTGCCGACAAGGCATGCATCCAATACCGCATGCTCAATCTCGGCAAAGGTCCCGCTGTGCACTCTCTGCGCGCCCAGGCAGACCGCCGGCGCTATCAGGAGATTATGAAGCACACTCTCGAGCTTCAGGAGAATCTCAGAATAAAGCAGGCCGAGGTAACCGACATCGGCGTAGAAAACGGCGCTGTTGTCTCCGTCACAACCCACACCGGTGCACTCTACTCGTGCAAGGCCGTTATTATAGCAACCGGCACATACCTTGCCGGACGCACTATAATCGGTGAGCTTCTGCGCTCATCAGGTCCCGACGGGCTCGCCCCTTCCATAGCCCTTGCCCCAAGACTCAAAGAGCTCGGTCTCAACATGCGCCGCTTTAAAACAGGCACTCCCCCGCGCGTAAACAGGCGCACTGTTGATTTTTCAAAAATGGAGATCCAATACGGCGACAAAGACATCGAGCCGTTCTCCTTCTCTACCGTCACTCCCCCGCAGAATACCGCCGTATGCTATCTCACATATACAAACGAAACCACCCACGACATAATCCGCTCCAACCTTGACCGCAGCCCTATCTACTCAGGCGTTATCGAAGGCGTCGGCCCGCGCTACTGCCCGAGCATAGAGACAAAAGTCATGACCTTTGCTGATAAAAAGCGCCACCAGCTCTTTATTGAACCCATGGGGCTCAACACCGAAGAGCTCTATATTCAGGGCTTCTCATCCTCCCTCCCCGAAGAGGTCCAGGTGCAGATGCTCCACACCATCCCCGGTCTTGAAAATGCCGAGATGACGCGCCCTGCCTATGCCATCGAATATGACTGCATAGACCCTACCGAACTCTACCCCACTCTTGAAACCAAAAAGATCCGGGGACTTTACGGAGCAGGCCAGTTCAACGGCTCATCCGGCTACGAGGAGGCCGCGGCACAGGGCTTTGTTGCAGGCGTTAATGCTGCCCTTAAGCTCAAAAACGAAGAGCCCATGATCCTCAAGCGAAGCGACGGCTATGTAGGCACTTTAATAGACGACCTTGTCACCAAGGGCACCAACGAGCCATACCGCATGATGACCTCCCGCAGCGAATACCGCCTTCTCCACAGGCAGGATAATGCCGACCTGCGCTTAAGCGGCATAGGGCTTAGAATAGGTCTTGTCTCTCAGGAGACATACGATGCCGTAATAAAAAAATACTCCGATGTAGAAAAAGAAGTATCCCGCCTTGAGCACACCCACACAGGTCCCACAGATGCTCTCAACTCCATGCTCGAAGAGCGCGGCACCGCCGCTGTAGTAAACGGCACATCCATTGCCGACCTTATCCGCCGCCCGCAGATAAGCTATGCCGACACTGCCCCCTTCGACCCTGAGCGCCTCCCGCTCAGCCGTGCGGTAATAGAGCAGGTTGAGATAAACCTTAAATACGAGGGCTACATCAAGCGCCAGCTCAAGCAGGTGAGCGAGTTTTCAAAGCTTGAAAGCCGCGCCATCCCCGCCGATATAGACTATAACGATATAATAAGTCTTCGCATAGAAGCCAGAGAAAAGCTCAGCCGTATCCGTCCTGAAAATCTCGGCCGCGCAAGCCGCATCTCGGGCGTATCCCCGGCCGATATAAGCGTGCTTATAATCTATCTTGAGCAGCAGAGGTACAGCCATGAGTGATAAAATTGTTCTCGGCTTTTCAGGCGGAGTTGATTCCGCCGTAAGCTCAATGCTCCTCAAAAATGCCGGCTACGAGGTTCTCGGCCTTTATCTCGACAATACATCCGAGTCAGCCCTTCAGGATGCCGTGCGCACGGCAGATTTTGTCGGAATAAAGCTTGATGTCATAGATGTTAAATCAGAGCTTGAAGAAAAAGTCTGCCGCCCTTTTACCGACTGCTATATGCGCGGCGAGACGCCTAACCCCTGCATAATCTGCAATCCGGGTTTAAAGTTTGCGCACCTTCTTGACCACGCCGAAAAAAATGATGCTCGCTTTATAGCCACCGGGCACTACGCCCGCACTGAAAACGGTCACCTTTTCAAAGGCCGCCCCGAAAACGACCAGAGCTATATGCTCTGCCGCATCACCCGCCCCCAGCTCGAGCATCTCATTCTCCCGCTCGGCAGCTACCCGAAAACCGAAGTGCGCGCAATGGCGCGTGAATTCGGCATCCCCGTTGCCGACAAGCCCGACAGCATGGAAATATGCTTTATCCCGGATAAGGACTATATAAACTGGCTCTCAAATCGCACCGCCCTCCCCGGGCCCGGCGATTTTATCTTCCACGGTGAGGTCATCGGCCGCCACGAGGGGATTTTCCGCTGGACTGTAGGTCAGCGCATCCCGGGGCTGCACGACGGCCGCAAGCTCTATGTCTCGCGCATAAATGCCCTTGAAAACAGCATTGAGCTTGCCCTCTGGGAGGAGCTTTTTAAAACCACCGTTACCGCCCGCAGCTTTAACCCTCTCTGCGACCTGCCCGAAAACCCGATAAAAGCCACCGTAAGAGTGCGCCACACAAAGTGGGAAAATCCTCCCTGCACAGCCTATATAAACGGCAGCGATGCGCTCATTGAGTGTGAGGAGCCCGTCCGCGCGCCGGCTGCAGGGCAGTCGGCTGTTCTCTACAGCGGCGATATGGTCCTCGGCGGCGGGTTCATATACTGATATAATAAACGGAGTATAAATATATGCGACTTGATAAATATCTTAAGGTGTCCCGGCTTATAAAGCGCCGCACAATTGCAAATGAAGCCTGCGATGAAGACTGCATAATGGTAAACGGCCGTCAGGCAAAGGCAAGCTATCAGGTAAAGGTCGGCGATATAATAGAGCTGAACCTCGGGCGCAGAATGCTCAAGGTAGAGGTTGTCAGTATCGAAGACAATGTCTCCAAGGCAGATGCCTCCGCTATGTATAAAGAGATAGCTGAATAACAAAAACGGGACACCGAAGTGCCCCGTTTTTTATTATATAATGAATATCAGATCTCTATAGCATACTTTGTGATTGCTTCGGTAAGCTCTGAAGCATCAGCGGAAATGCTTATTACAAATTCTATATTCTCTCTTGCTGCAAAGCCGTCGAGCCAGCTGAGAAACTCTTCAAGCGCTTCACAGCTCTTATCATTAACTATTTTATAGAAGTTATCTATGAAAATATGTGTTATGTCGTAGTTTCCTGAATGAAGCCCGCAGATAAGTCCCTTTACGAACTCGTAGCTGCCTATAGGATAATCACCTGCATCTATAAGTCTTGCCTGATAAGGAATATCATAGGTGAGCTTCTTGTCTTTTTCGATGCATACAACATCGCCGTTTTCCTTGTTTACAGCCTCAATGACCATGTCAACAAGTTTTTTTGTCTTGCCTGATCCCTTCAGACCCTGAATAACCTTAACCATGTTAACCACGCTCCTTTGTTACGGTTTTATATATCAATTGAAGATGATAATTTTCCATCTTATTTATTGTGTCTTTAGTCTACCATTTTTTTCGTTTCTCTGCAATAGTCTAAAAAAATAACAGGGCGGCTTTTGTGCTGCCCTGTTTTTCATAGCTGCAATTACTTGCTTACAGCCTCTCTGAGTGTTTTGCCTGTTTTGAATGAGGCAACTCTGGCCTCCGGAATCTCTATAGGCTCACCGGTGTGCGGGTCATGGCCTTTGTATGCCTTGCGCATTTTTGCTTCAAATATGCCGAAGCCTACAAGCTGTACCTTCTCGCCCTTGGCAAGAGTGGCGGTAATGGTATCAAGAACTGTATTGAGATACTTTTCGCTCTCTTTCTTTGTGAGGCCGAGCTCGTTTGCAACAGCAGCAGCCAACTCAACTTTATTCATCGGAATCCTCCTATTTTTACGGGCTTACCCGTTCTTTTTTAATTTACGGCTCGAAAGCCGCGAGCATTGAAGATAATAGCATAAATCCTGACGCTGTTCAAGAAAAATAACACCATTTTAGCATAATTTTATCTTATACTTTGCCTTTACTTCATGTGCAGAAGCCTGCCTATCTTCTCGCCCTTCGGGATAAGCTTCATATCCTCAAGTGTAACCGTCTTAAGCAGTATCACCGCCGCAAGATATACCACCACTGCAGCCGCCATTGCCGGCAGCGCGCACAGTGCCGTGCGGATCTGAGTGGTCGTGCCTATTATAGCTCCCATTATCTTATATACACCGATTGCGGAAACGCCCATCAGCACGCTGCAGATAATAGAGCCTGAGAATATCTTTTTAAGATCAGGCTTTGAGGAGAGTGAGCGGCACATGAATATATAGTTCATCACCGCCATCACTATATACCCGCACAGTGTCCCCACAGGGGCGCCGTAGATATTTATGCTGCGGTTTGCCACCAGAAACCAGTTCACTATTATCTTCACAAGTGAGCCTGTTATCATTGAATACATCGGCAGCCTCTCCTTGCCCGAGGCCTGGAGGATTGCATTTTCCATAAGAAGTATGCACACGAAAAATGATGCCGCGCCCATAATGCTCAGCAGCCCCGGTCCTGCGCTGTGGCTGCCCGGATAGAGCATATTCATTATCGGCTCCGAGAGAACCGCCAGCCCCACACCCATCGGCATAGATATAACAGCCGACATACGCATGGAGTCTTCGGTTATCTTTGTTGCGCTTGAATACTCTTTTTTCGCTATTGCCGCGGCTATTGCCGGCACAACCGACACCGTCAGCGGCGTTATAAAGGCTGCCGGCAGGTTAAATAGTGTCTGCGCCTTGCCGTATACACCATAGAGCACCTTTGCCTGCTGGTAGGTAAATCCCGCTGCCGACTGCAGGCGGTTCATGCAAAGCTTTGAGTCAACGGAGTTGAGTATAGCCATAATGCACGATCCCAGCGCAATGGGTATGCCGATTCTCAGTATATCTTTTATTATCTTTGCTGCCGGGTCAACAAGATCATCGTCATCGGGCACATCGTTAGGGTCCCTGCCGCCGGTATAAGGCGCGGCAAGAGTTTCATAATTGCGCCTTTTATAGATAATCATGTAGCTGAGCGATACCGCGCCGCCTATTGAAACGCCGAGTATTGCGCCGGCCGAACCCATCGGCAGACCCTTGCCCGCCTTGAGTATGAGTGTTGATATCAATAGCCCCGAGATAACTTTAAAAAGCACCTCCAGCACCTCATCAACGGTCGTCGGGATCATATTCCCGTTGCCCTGGCAGTAGCCTCTGTAGGCCGAAACAAGGCACACCAGAAGTATTGCCGGAGACATAGCCTTTATACTAAGCGCTGCGTCAGGATTTTCAAGATAGTTTGCTGCAAGCCACTCGTTTCCGAAGAAGAGTATCGCCGAAAACGCTATGCCTATAACGGCAAAGGTGCTCAGCGCCACTTTAAATATCTTCTTTTCCTGCTTTGCCCGGCCGTTTGCATCGGCCTCCGCTATCATTCTTGAAAGTGCCACCGGCAGACCTGCCGTGGAGAGTATAAAGAATATATTATAAACGCTGTATGCGCTTATAAACATGGAGTAGCCCTCGTCGCCAAGGATATTGCCCAGCGGGATTTTGTATATGGCGCCGAGTATCTTCATAATGATAACGCCTATTGTGAGTATCGCCGCTCCATGCATGAAATTCTGTTTTTTGGAAGAGGCGCTGCGCATCAGTTCTGCTCCTCCCTGTCTATGCGCTGGCGGTCAACAAGCTCTGCAAAAAATCCCTTCTTTGCTATAAGCTCATCATAGCTGCCCTGCTCTATAATATGTCCGCCGTCAAGGCAGAGTATTCTGTCGCAGTTGCGCACGGTTGAGAGTCTGTGGGCTATAACTATTCTTGTGCACTTAAGTGAGTCGAGAGATTCTGCAACCTTTTTCTGGGTTATATTGTCAAGAGCGGAGGTCGCCTCATCAAACATCAGCACCTTCGGCTTTGGAGCTATCGCTCTTGCTATCATAAGACGCTGCCTCTGACCGCCTGATATGCCGCCGGAGCCCTCGGATATGAGAGTGTGCATGCCCATAGGCATACGGCGTATGTCGTCTGCAATTCCCGCCATCTCGGCTGCCTCCCAGGCATCATCCACCGTGAGCCATGGCGCCGAGATAGTTATATTGGAATAGATATCGCCCTGGAAGAGCTTGCCTTCCTGCATAACAACGCCGATCTTTCTTCTCAGCGACTTGAGATCTATCTTGCTTATATCCTTGCCGTCAAAGTATATGGCGCCGCTCTGCGGCTGCTCAAATCCTAGCAGCAGTCTCATAAGCGTAGACTTGCCGCATCCCGTTTTTCCTACTATCGCCACATATTCGCCCGGCTTAATCTTAAGAGACATATCGTCCACAACATTCGGCATGCTCTCAGAGTATCTGAAGCACACGTTATTGAGCTCTATGCCGCCTGAAAGTCTTGAAACAACCTCTTTGCCTTCCGATACCTCAGGCTCTGCGTCCATTATAGGCTGTGCCATCTCAAGAGTAGGCTTTATCATGGCAACATTCTGCGCAATGGTCGTAAGACCTGCAAAGGCGCTTGTTATCATTGCATAGGCTGATGTGAATGCTGCATAGTCTGCTATGCTCACACCGCTTTTAAATGATGCTGAGTAGAGTATTATAGTTCCTATGAGCGTAATGCCGGTTGCAATGGCCGTATTCACCTTAATGAGCAGCGGCGGATTATATGTAAGTCTTGCCTCCTGGGCATAGAGGTTGCCCCATCTTGCAAAGGCGCGCTTCTCAGCCCCCGAGAGCTTTATCTTCTGCACACCTGAAATGAGCGCATAGCTCATGCCGTTTTCCTTGGCGTTGAGCTGCATGCTCCTGCGTGAGATATTCATTCTCGTCATTGTTGTGATGATGGAAAATACTGTCGTAAGCAGCAGTATGCCAAGTGACGGCCACACAAGAGAGGGTGTAAAGGAGAATATCTGCGTTATATAAATAAGAGAGAATACCGCCGTTATTCCCGTTGAGAGCATTGCGGAAACCAGCATCTCGCACAGAAGCTGTATATTGCCTATTCTGCTTGCAAGCTCACCTGAGGAGTACTTCTTAAAGAAGCTTGCCGGCAGTGAGAGCACTCTCATCATCGTTGCCGACTGCACCGAGATATTCAGCTTTGTATTTATTCTCGCCTCAAAAAGCGCCTTCACAGCCCCGAACATGAGCTGGCTGACGGTTGCGCATATAAGGAATGTGCCCGCCACGGCAAGAAGACCCACGCTCTTTGAGTCTATAACATATGAATAGAGCACTCTTGTAAGCTTCGGTATGATAAGCCCCACCAGCGTCACAACAAGCGCTGCAATGGCATATAAGGTAAGGTCGGATACAGAGAGCATATCCACCATATACTTCACAAGGTCCGCAACATTTATCTTTCTCAGCGGAAACGGCTTATAGAATGCTATGGCCTGCATTTCAAACTGATCCTGATTTCTTGCAGTCACCTTAATATACCTGCCGCTTTCAGGGTCAAGATAGCTGTAGCCCGTAAGCCCCGTGGGGATCATCGCAATTACCGCCTGGTCCTCCGAGCGCACCGTGAGCATAGCGCCGATAGCATCGTTATACCAGCCCTTTTCGAGCTCCACCGTGCGGCGCATTATGCCGTATGGTCTCAGGAGATATTCAAGCTGCTCGTTCACATCCTTAATGCTTGCGGGCACCTCTCTGCTTTTAACATGATAGAACTTAAGTATTGCCTCAATGGCGTTTTCGGCAAGGATGTGCCCGTCACCGAGAATAGAGTAGGCTCTGTTCCCCATAACGGCTCCCGCCATATTCTTGAACGATTCGGAGAAGACTTCATCGTCAAGCATTTTTCTTTCGTTTATCTGATCATCAAACCAGCCCATGAAGCCACCTCCTTATTCATCGGTTACGAGCTGGGTATAGAACCCGCCCTTCGCATAAAGCTCTTCGTGGGTGCCTCTTTCAACAACGTCGCCGTGGTCAAGAACTATTATTTCATCGCAGTCGCGTATTGTTGAAAGCCTGTGGGCAACAACTATGCATGTTATGCCCCTGTCCTTAATTGCTTTAACAACATCATACTCCGTCTTTGCATCAAGCGCGGATGTTGCCTCATCAAGGATTATTATAGTCGGGTCCTGGGCAAGAACTCTTGCTATTTCAAGCCTCTGTCTCTGTCCGCCGGAGAAATCCTTGCCGCCTTCAATGAGCTTGTAGTCGTATCCGCCCTCTCTTCTCATGATATCCTCATGTATCTGGGCATCGCGCGCTGCAAGGATCATCTCAAAGTCCTCAATGGAGTTATCCCACATCTTTATATTGTTTGCTATCGTGTCTTCAAAAAGGATGATATCCTGGTCAACAACGGCAAGTGAGCCTGTAAATACGCTCCTGTCTATCTCTTTTATAGGCTTGCCGTCATATAATATCTCGCCGCTCCATGGGTTATATAGCCCCGATATCAGCTTTGAAAGCGTCGACTTGCCGCATCCCGACGATCCTACAAACGCCACTCTGCTGCCCGGTTTGAGCTCCAGGTTAAAGTTCTTTATAAGCGGCTGGGCAAGCTTTGAATAGCCGAAGGTCACATCCTTCATAACAATATTGCCCGTGAGCTTGCCGTGGCTGTCGTCACCGTCGGGCGCCTTGCTGCTGAAGTTCTCGTCGTCGGGGTACTGCATAACGTCCTCTATGCGCTCCATATCCGTGCGCATCTCCTGCAGCTGCTGGCCTGACTCTATAAGTGAGTTTGCAGGAGCTGTGAATGCAAGCAGATATCCCTGGAAGGCCATTACCATGCCCTCTTTAAACTGCCCGCGTATAACAAGCCATATGCCGAGCACCAGTATTATTGCCGATGTAACCTCGGATATAATAGTCGGGATAACGCCGAGAATCTGGTTGAGCCTTGCATACTTTACTCTCTGCGTATTAACGCCCGCCTGGTAGCCTGCCCACTTTTCAAAGAAACCGTTTTCAGCGCCGCTTGCCTTGATAGTCTCTATCATCTCTATTCCGGAGACCGTTGTTCCTGCAAGCTTGCCCTCATCGCGCATCTGCACGCGCGTTATATTAACTCTCTTATTTGATATAAGCCTTGCAACAAGCATGTTTATAACTATAGAGAGTATGCCTATGAGCGTGAGCAGAGGGCTGTAGCGTATCATTACCACAAGGTAAAATACCATCATCAGCGCATTGAGCACAAGGGGCGCAAATGTGCCGACGAGTTCTTCAGCTATCGATGCGTTGGTCGTCTGGCGCTGCTGGATGTCGCCCGCCATTCTCTGTGAGAAAAACTCCATCGGCATGCGCAGCACCTTCCACATATATGTGGTGTTGCCTATTATAGCAAACTTGCCGTTGAGCCTTAATGAGTATACATCCTGTATCCAGTCAACTATTATCTGTATTGCGCATATCACGGAGAATGCCGTGATAAACGGCACAAACCACTCCGGATTCTGCCCGCTCAGAAGTCTATCCAGAAATACGCGCGTAAAGCCCGTATTTATAATGCCCACAAGCGAGGCTATAAGCGTTGTTATAACAACGAATGCTATCGCCGAGCCTGCGCCCTCAAGTCTCTTGGCGGCAAAGGATATCACGCTCTTTTTCTTTCCGCCCGGCTCAAAGCTCTCAGACGGCTCAAACATAAGGCTAATGCCCGTAAATGAAGCGTCGAATGTCTCCATATCAACCGCCACCGTGCCGCGGCCCGGGTCATTTATTATAGCCTTGTTGTTTTTAAATCCGCACAGCACCACAAAGTGGTTGAAATTCCAGTGTATTATGCACGGGAACTGCCCCAGCTCTTTTATCTGCTCGGGCTCGAGCCTGTAGCCTGCAGCGGTGAGACCGTAGTTTCTTGCAGCCTGCAGCACATTGCCCGCATTCGAGCCGTCTCTTGAAACGCCGCAGTCAAGGCGCACCTGCTCAAGCGGCACCCATTTATCATAATATGCCAGTATCATCGTAAGGCAGGCAGCGCCGCATTCCAGCGCCTCCATCTGCATTACAACCGGCGTTTTGGCAACCGCGTGTTTAACGGGCTGCTTTATCTTCTTCTTATTCTCCATATTCTATGCCTCAGTTCAGAATAAAGGAGATCGGCTTTACACTCTCAACCGTTATCTTTGCTGCAAAGGTCCCTTCGGGATTATCGGCATTGTCACCCTCAACCGACAGCACATGTATCCACTCACCGTCGCTGAAGCCGCCCACATGCATTGCATACTCCGAAAGCTCATCCTTAGCGTCAAAAGATGTGCCCGTCTTGTCTTTCACGGTATACTCGCTCCCGTCGCAGACTATCGTCATGCCGGACTCCACCTTGCTTATGTCATTCTCGCTCACATAGCAGGATGTAACTCCGTCTTCCGTTATCAGCACACCCTGAACCGAGGTTTCAAGCTGCCCCATAAATCCCCAGACGCAGAATCCTGCAAGCAGGATAACAACGGCTATAAGAATCATCCACACTCCGGGATTTGCAACTCTCACATAGTCATTGAGTTCCTCCGGAGAGGATATCCTCTCAATGCTCGCCTGCCGGAACAGCTTTGTTGAGTTATTCTGTTCATTATCCATTGAAAGTAACCGTCCTTATATAAAATTCTGAAAAATATACGCATACCGGTAATTATATAGTATACATCTTAATCGCCCTATTAGCAACAAAAAGGTAGCAGGAAGCGGGAAGCAGGTAGCAGGAGAGGCCGAAGGCCGTAGACCGTAGGCCGTACGAGCACCCGCACACCTCAACTCGTGCATCGGCCTCGGTGTGCCGATGGGCGCCATCCAGCGAGCAACCGAGCGATAGCGAGGCTCTTAGCGAGTCGGAGGTAGCGGCTTAATTGATAATTGATAATTGATAATTGACAATGGATAATTATGAATTTTGAATTCCAACTATTCACACCTTACACCTGCTCACTGCTTCCTGCTCCCTGCAAAAATAAAAAAGCCGTACCTTTCGGTACGGCTTTTTTATTTTTGCAATCAAATCAGCATGGAATAAGGAGCTTCTGGCCAACATAGATGCGGTCAGGATTGGAGATGTTGTTGATCTGGCAGAGGATGCTTACGGTTGTGCCGTAGCGCTGTGCAAGAACGGAGAGGCAGTCGCCTTTTCTTACGATGTATACGAAGCAGTTGCCTACATATGCGCCGCCGGAGACAGCCTGAACATCATTTTCATTAAGTGCCTGAATGTTTTCTAACATGGTATTTTCCTCCAAAAAATTTGTTTTTTAATTTTTATTTTTTCTTAAGAGCTTTTCTCTAACCCTTTCATAAGGAAGTACGCCTGTAAGATGGAAACGTTACGGATTTTCGAAAAATTTTTTATTTTTTCTGCATCCTTCCTCCCTTTGCCTGCATTATATACTATAGGTTACAAAAAAGCAACAATTATTTTAAAATAATTACTTCATTATCCTCCGGCACATAGACCCTGCCCGAATAATACTCCTTTGCCTCTTTGGTATACAGCTCTTTCCTTGTATCCCTGTGGTCCTCCTCGGTGTGCCAGAGCACAAGGTTTTTAGCTCCCAGCCTCTCTGCAAGCTCGGCTGCATCCTTCACCGTGCTGTGGTGCTTTTCATACGGCTTATATTTATCCCTGTCGGCATAAAGGCAGAAGGCCTCGCTTAAAAGCCAGTCGGCATTTTTTGCATAATGCTCGCATGCAGGGTTTACCGGCTCATCGCCCATAAAGGCAAGATTGCCGCAGTTGAGCGCTGCTGCAAAGGCAAACTGCTTTGCCTTGGTGGACTGTATATCAAAAAATGTGAAGGCGTGGGAGCATATATCCACCATGCACCCGTCGCTCACCTCGTTAACAAATATCCTCTTGCCGAAGTGCTTAGACATCTTTTCGCCCAGCATAAATGAGCACATCGGGAATACCATATCCGCCAGCTCGTCGTGGCACCATATATTAAGCTCCCCTTCATACTCGCCCTTGTTCATTGCCGTGGCTATCATCCGCAGTATCCACACTATCCCCGTGAAATGGTCGCAGTGGCAGTGGGTGAGCACAACATCGTGGATGCTGTTAAGGCTTATGCCTGCCTTTTTAAGATTTGTAAGTATCCCGTTGCCTCCGCCGCAGTCTACAAGCAGATTGCCCTCGTCCATCTCAAGGACATAGCAGGTGTTGAAATAATTATAAACAAGCGCATTGCCTGTGCCGAGAACATGAATTTTTTCCATCGCGCACCTCTTCTCTTTTTTTCTATATAATATCATAGCTTTGCGCAAAAAAACAGCCCGGACAATCATCCGGGCCGTGTGTGCTGTATTCAGGATTTTTCGCTGTAGTTGCCCTGGAGAGGCTTTTCGCCGTGGTCTGTCAGAAATCTGTTGACCTCCTGAATGTCAAAGCGCTTGCCGTTAACACACGCTGCAATAAGCACATCTCTTTTTAACTTTACAAAGAGGGGTGACAGCTCATACAGTGTAAGCGCCTGCTGAATCTCATCCACGCTCATGCGCGATGCCAGACACAGTCTTATTATAACATCACGCTGCTTTGTGTGCTTATCCTCAGAGAGGATCTTATAGCCGTAGCGTTCTGAAATGTCGGCTCTCAGAAATACTTCCTGCTGAGAGAGTTTCTTTGCCTTCAGGATCTTTTTCATAAAAGCCGCATATGGCTTTTCTGCCGGGTAGAATTCGCCTTCGTGCTCTTCAAGAAATTTATCCGCGGTGTCAGGGCGGATGCGCTTAAGGTTTCTGGTAAAGTCGTCGGTTAATTTATCCATTTCTCTTCCCTCGGAAAAAAATTATTTGCCTTTAACCATTCCTTTACTGATTATATC
>R14__coassemble_174_pt1 | contig 54048 bp, 47 predicted proteins | sample R14__metabat2_low_PE_022 | metagenome-assembled genome bin R14 | reverse complement strand
ATATAAGACAGGAGCAGAGTTATGGCAAAGACTAGCAGACAATATAAGGACCTTTCAATTAAGGAATTCACAAAAGCTGCCGCAATGTACGAAAACAATTATGCCGGAGTTTATGAGACATGCAAAGAGGACTATCCTGAAATTATCGAGATTCTGAAGGATAAGGAGTTTGATACGCTTCTTGATGCGGGCTGCGGACCCGCCCCTCTGATTGCGCTTTTATCCGGTATGTATCCCGATAAGCACTTTACCGGAATAGACCTCACCCCGGCTATGATTGATAAGGCTAAAGAGAAAAACCTTCCTAATGCGGATTTCGTTGTGGGAGACTGCGAAAACCTACCCTTTGAGGATAACAGCTTTGATGTTATCGTGTGCTGTGAGAGCTTCCATCATTATCCCAATCCTCAGGATTTCTTCAACAGCGTTCAGCGCTGTCTTAAGCCGGGAGGAATACTCTTCCTGCGCGACTATGCAGCCGACGGATTCATTGCCTGGTTTGCAAATCATCTGATGATGCCGCTTGCAAATCTTGCAGGACATGGCGATGTTGGAGCGTATTCAAAAGAGAAGCTTTTTGAAATGTGCGAGAAAGCAGGACTGAAGATAGAAAAGTTCCAGATGGTAGGAAAAGTCAAAATGAATCTCATTGCTGCAAAATGAATATAACGCAAAATCCGCGGATCAGCTTAATGCTTTCCGCGGATTTTTTCTCTATCTATTACATCGTCTCAAGGTATTTCTTCCAGCTCGCAATATACCCTTCAGACTGAGATCTCACCGGGGCTTCTGCAAACACACGCAGCAGAGGTTCTGTACCGGACGGACGGCAGATAACGAATGAATCATCCGCAAAATATACCTTGCAGCCGTCTATATAGTTAACTCTCACTATATCATAGCCGAAGTCGGGCACAAGCGAGGTGTCTATTTCTTTTGCCTCTTTGCCCTTTTCAAAGAGTGCAAGCAGCTTTTCTTTCTGATCACCCGGCAGCGGGACGTTATATTCAACCATTACTCTGTCGCCGTACTTTTCTTTGAGCTCGCGGATCATTTTGCCCGGGGTCTTGCCGGTTTTGCAGATCATCTCAACAAACAGGGCAGAAGCATAGATAGAATCCTTGCCATGAATATGCCCGCGCACTGTAAGACCGCCTGAAGACTCGCCGCCGAGCACTGCGTCTACTTCATCTATCTTTGATGAGATATATTTAAAGCCTACCGGCACCTCATAGCATTTTTCGCCAAGCCCTTCGGCAACTCTATCAAGAAGATGCGTTGTAGCAAGGTTCCTTACCACCGGACCCTTCCAGCCTTTATATTCATGCAGGTAGTAATAGAGAAGCACCAGAATATCATTTGCCGAGATATATTCACCGTCTGAATCTATTACACCAAGGCGGTCACCATCGCCGTCAATGCCCATGCCGAGGTCATACCCTCCGGCAATGACCTGCTCTGCAAGCGGCTTAAGAGTAAGCTCAGTGGGAGCCGGCATAGTGCCGCCGAAGTACGCATCTTTATTAGCATTTATCTGGTCAACTGTGCATCTTGCAGTATAGAAAATAACATTGAACGGATAGCTTGATGAGCCGTGCATCGAGTCGAAAAGGAGTCTCGGGCCTCTTGCACGAATAGCATCTATATCGAGTATGCCTAAAATATCATCAAGGAAATCATTGAACGGATTTTCTACATATTCTACGAGCTTCAGTCTTACAGCTTCATCAAAATCTATTGTGTGGATATTGCCGGCGGAAGAGCATCTTCTCTCAATATTCTCTGTAACCGATACCGGTGCATCGCGCCCTTCATCCACGATAACCTTTATGCCGTTATAGTTCGAAGGGTTATGAGAGGCTGTCACCTCAAGACCATAATGCAGGTTCTGTTTTTTTACAGTGTGCATAATAAGCGGTGTGGGAGCACTTCTATGGAGCATCCATACTTTTATTCCGTTGCCTGCAAGCACTGATGCCAGCCATTTTGCAGCTGTGTCTGAGAGAAAACGCCGGTCATACCCGATAATTACCGGCTTTTCATATTCACCAAGGTCGTTTATTCTGTCAGACAGCGCCTGTCCTATAAGCTGGATATTGCTCATCTGAAAGTCTTTTCCTATTTCGGCTCTCCAGCCGCCTGTGCCAAATTTGATCATTGCAATATCTCCATATCTAAAAATAATTTTCAAAAGCCAAAATGCAGCCGATAATACCGGCTGCATTTTTGTTCCATTAGCCCTTAACTCCGCCGGCTGTGAGTCCGGAAGTAAGGTGCTTTTCAATGCATGTAAACAGAATTACAACAGGTATTGTTGCAAGCAGCGATGCTGCAAACAGATACTGCCACTCTATCATATTAAATGATGAGAACTGGGTTATACCAACAGTTATCGGTCTATTTGCCGCAGTTGAGATAAGAACTGTTGAGATAGTGTATTCATTCCATGCGTTTATAAATACGAATATAAGTGTTGTAACAATGCCGGGAGCCGCCATAGGGATCAGCACCTTCACAAGTGACTGGAATGGGTTGCAGCCGTCTATAAGAGCAGCCTGTTCCATCTCAGGTGAGATAGACACGAAGGTTCCTCTAAGAAGCCATATGGCAAAGGCCTGGTTGAATGCAGCATTTATAAGCATAAGACCAAGGATAGAGTCATTGAGCTTAAGAGTGCTCATAAGCTGTGCAATGCCTATAAGGAGAACAACCGGTGAAAACATCTGGCTCATGATAACAAAGCCGAGGAATACATTCTTGCCTTTGAAGTTTCTTCTGGCCATTGTATATGCTGCAGGAATGCCGCACAGCAGAGCTATACCTGTTGCACCTCCCGCAATAAAGAGAGAGTTGAGAAGATACTTCGGCACACCTCTTGCAACTATATCCGAGAAGTTGCTCCATACCCACTTTGTCGGGAACACATGCAGGAAATACATGTCGTTTGTCTCTGCACTTGTTCTGAAGCCTGTAATCAGCATTACATAGTAAGGATATAATGTGATAACGCACACAACAATAACGAAGGCATAAAGCAGCCCCTTAAGAAGCACCGGCTTTATCTTGCCGCATCTGAGCTGTATTGCAGCAAGCATCATTGCCGCAGCGCATGGGATAAGAGCCCAGATGGTACCTGTATTTTTGAATGTGAGTCCCTTTATTACAGACTCAATGCCGTCTCCGGCAGCGCCGTCCATAAGGAATGCATCAACAAGCGCGCAGAATTCCTCTTTGCCGTCGGTTATCAGCCCATTGCTGTATAGATATGATTTTCTTGCAAAGGTATAGGTGTTCATCATAACGAACACCGGCACCAGCAGCACTGCTGCAAGTGCAAGAATGCCTGCTGCTGTACGGAAAGCTTTTGTGCGGTCATCAAGATGCCTGTAGGGCATATCGCCTGTGCCCGCATAGCCTGCAAATGCGCAGGCAAGCGAGAGTGCCATACACAGTACTACTGCCAGCAGCACCCAGGATGAATTAAATCCCGAGCCAAGGAATGCAAGACCTGATCTTGAAATGCTCTCATTTACCGTGAATACGGCAAGAGAAGTCGTTTCACCTTTGGAGTTTGTTCTCTCGGTGAAGCTCTCATCAATAGTAACATCAAAGCCTTTTTCTCTATACTCATCTGCAACTGCGTTTACATCCTCCATCGCAGCGGCATAGTTTTCATCACCCTTGAAGGTATTGGAGGATTTTTTGGTATATACGCTTATATCAAAAGTATATGCTGAAAGACACAGCAGGAGCATTGCAAGAACGAAAGCTATGATCATCACAGCTATTGCTGTTTTATTATATTTTTTAGGAGATGTGAGCATCAGGAATCACTCTCCTTTTTCATAACGCTTACCATATAAATTCCGGCGCACAGGCACAGCACCAGGAAGCCTATAACAGACAAAGCCGTTGCGGGGCCTTTCTTTCGGTCATAGAAGTTGAGCATGTATAGATATGTGATAAGCGTATCCGTCTTATTAGACGGTGCACCCTTCGTCATAGTATAGACTATCGGGAAGGAGTTGAATACGTAGATTATATTCAAAACTGTGCTGACCGTGAGCGACGGCTTTACAAGCGGGATAGTGATATGGAAAAGCTTTTGCCAGAAGCCTGCTCCGTCAATATCCGCAGCCTCATAGAGCGACTGGTCGATAGACTGCAGTCCGGACAGTACACAGAAGGTTACGAACGGAATAGTAACAAAAATACCTACCCAGCACTCCCACACAAACTCTATCTGATATGAGGAGCGCCAGTTTATAGCCTGTTTTATTATGCCGAGATTAAGAAGCACATTATTGAGGTTGCCGTATTCGTATTTTATTATATAGTTCCATACGGATGCCTGAACGACAAGTGATGTTGCCCATGGGAACACAACAATCGCACGCGCTATCTTGCGGCCATGGAACTTCTGATTGAGGACCATGGCAAGAATAAATCCGAACAATGTGGATAATCCTACAACGGAAATTACCCACCAGAAGGTGTTTATCATAACGGTTTTAAATGCAGGGAGTCCGATTGCATCCTTGAAGTTCTGCAGCCCCACAAAACCGCCGACTATACCTGATTTAGATATCTCACTGAACGACAGTTTGAAAACTATCGCAATAGGGAACACCACGAAAACCGCCATAAGAAAGACACTCGGCAAAAGCCAGAGATACGGTTCCCATTTTCTCTTGTTGAGCAATGTATTGTTCATTGCTGTTCCTCCCGCCTTAAAGGTATGAAAAAAGGGGACCGGAACCAGTCCGGCCCCCTTGAGTTTTTGCTTAAAGAGCCTTAAAGAGTTTTATCAGCCGACGAGAGAAGCCTGAAGTGAATCAAGCTCAGCCTGGAGATCTCCGCCTGCAAGTGCGCTCTGCTCAGCAGCGATAACACCCTGCTTTACCTGATCCCACTCATCCATGGATGTTGGGTAGAACTGGCAGCTTGCAAGAACGTCGAGCCATGCTTCGAAGGAAGGATCAGACTCAACAAGAGCTTCAACAGCAGAGTTTACAGCGGGGAGGAATCCTTCCATGGAAACCCAGCCGACATAGTTCTCAGGATCATAGAAGAACTCTGCGAACTTGCCGATAGCTTCATCACGAGCTTCCTGGTCTTCACATGCTTCGTCTTTGAAGGCCATTATACGGTCCATAACGCCAACGGAGGAAGAGGTCTTGCCTTCGTTTGCAGGGATGTTTGCAGAAGCCATATTAACAGTGGAGTCCTTGTCTGCGCAGTAGGTTGGGAGAGAGTTAGGAGCGATAACCATTGCGAGCTTGCCTGCAGCAAACATATCCTGGAGATCGTAACGGGTCTGAGTCTCAGGATTCGGGTTGGTGTAGCCCTTTTCTACAAGGCCGAGAGCATAGTTGATAGCCTCAACGTTCTCTTCGGAATTTACAGCCCAGTTGCCGTCTGCATCAACAAATCCGCCGCCGTTGCCCCATGTGTAGTAAGCAAATGCTGCCTGACCTTCGTCAGTTGTCATATCAATTCCCCAAGGATATACTTCGCCGTCGTAGTAGTCGATTATTGCCTGGCATGCATCTTCAAGTTCTGCCCATGTGGTAGGAACTTCAATGCCGACTTCGTCGAACATATCTACGTTGTAGAATAATGCACGTGCGGATGCGAGGTCAGGAACTGCCCATACAACATCGTCTTTTACAGACTGCTCAATGAAGGATGGGAAGAAGTCGTTGTAGAGCTCTTCCGGGCACCACTGGGAGACAGGCTCAAGAAGACCTTCGGATGCATAGTTTGCATAAACGTCGATGTTGAGGATGTCCGGTGCCTGACCTGCTGCGATACGAGTATCAACAACAGTGTAAACATCGTTCCAGGATACTACTTCGAGATTGAGCTTGATGCCTGGATTTTCAGCTTCAAACTTGTCTACAAAGTTTGTGCCGTCCATGCCGGTGCCGAGGAACCAGTCCTGAGTGTTAGGACCGTACTGGCAGATGATAACATCAAGAGTTATGTCTTCCTCATCGTCTGCAAATGCGCAGAGTGAAAGGCTGAGAACCATAACTACTGCCAGAATAATTGCCAGAAACTTTTTCATTTAATTATTCTCCTTTAATTTGTGGAAGTTGACCAATATCGCGGATTCAAACTTCCCTTAATGAAGTGATTTTACAACACAATGCTCATATTGTCAACAATATTAACGGACCTGCGGCGGTTTCGTATGATAATTTCATATTCAGAGTCTGCAAAAATATCCGGGCGCCGATAAACGGCGCCCGGATACACATTATTATTTAATTATTTATCAAGGCCCATTTCCTTGAGAGCTTCCTTGCGGGAAACGTTCCAGCGGCCCTTTTCATCAACACCGAGGAATTTTACATATGTGGTGTCGCCGATGTTGAGACAGTCTTCAACCTTTTCGGTACGCTTGAACTCAAGGTCCTTAATGTGGCACATAGCATCCTTGCCCGGCTTAATCTCAACGAATGCACCGAGGTTGGAGATTATTCTCACTACCTTGCCTTCGTAGATGGCGCCCGTTTCAGGCTCGAATACGATGTCTTCAATAGTCTGGCGTGCTGCGCGGCAGGCTTCGATATCTCTGGAGGCAATATATACTATGCCGTCATCGTTGATGTCGATTTTGCAGCCTGTGTCGGCAGTGATTTTCTGGATAACTTTTCCGCCTGAGCCGATAACTTCTCTGATTTTGTCAGGATTAATCTGCATCTGAATCATCTTCGGAGCAGTCTTTGCAAGCTCCTTGCGCGGTTCAGGGATAGCCTTGAGAAGGATCTCATCAAGGATCTGGAAGCGAGCTTCCTTAGTAATAGCAAATGCTTCTTTTACTATCTCGTGCTTAAGTCCATCGTTCTTAAGGTCCATCTGGATGGCGGTAATGCCCTGCTTTGTGCCGGCTACCTTAAAGTCCATCTCGCCGTGGAAGTCTTCAACGCCCTGAATGTCTATGAATGTGGTAAAGTTGTCGCCGTCCTGGATAAGGCCGCAGGAAATACCCGCAACAGGAGCCTTTATAGGAACACCTGCATCCATAAGTGCAAGTGTTGTGCCGCAGATGGAGCCTTGGGATGTTGAACCATTGGAGGAGAGTACTTCAGAGACAACACGGATTGTATATGGGAAGTCTTCAACTGAAGGGATGACGCACTCAAGAGCCTTCTCTACCAGCGCACCGTGACCATATTCGCGGCGGCCTGTTGAGCGGCTGGCACGTGCCTCGCCTGTTGAATAGGAAGGCATGTTGTAGTGGTGCATAAAGCGCTTCTCTTCTTCCTCCCAGATAGTGTCAAGCTTCTGGGTCTCGTCAAGAGTTGCAAGAGTTGCAATGGAGAGAACCTGGGTCTGGCCGCGGGTGAAGAGGCCTGAACCGTGAACATTCGGAATAACACCGACTTCTGCTGCAAGAGGTCTGATCTCGTTCATTGCACGCCCGTCAACACGCTTGCCTGCAAGAAGCCACTTTTTAACGACCTTCTTCTGAATCTTATAGAGGATCTCATCCATGTAGTTCATCATGTCGGGGTGGTCTGCTTCATACTTCTCCTGCATTGCAGTTACCCACTCATTGACTCTTGCTTCACGGACGTTCTTGTCGTCGGTATCCATGCAGTATTCCATGCCTTCAAACTCGTTTTCAACAAGCTTCTCGAAGAGCTCATCATCAAATGCTGCATGCTCATATTCAAACTTTGGCTTGCCTATCTCATTTACCATGGTGTCGATAAGGTCAAGAACCGGCTGGAGATGCTCATGAGCCTGAACGATGCCTTCATACATAACATCATCGGGAACCTGGTCTGCTTCGGATTCGATCATAACTATCTTCTTGTGTGTTGCTGCGATAGTTGTAGTCATGCGATTATTTTCTCTTTCAGCCTTTGTGGGGTTAAAGAGGTACTTCTCGCCGTCCCATCCGAGAACAATGCCTGCGATAGGTCCGTTGAACGGTACATCGGAGATAGATACTGCTGCGGAAGCACCTATCATTGCAGTAATCTCAGGTGAGCAGTCGCGGTCTACAGAGAGAACGTCGCAGGATATAACAACATCATTGCGAAGGTCAGTCGGGAAGAGAGGACGCATAGGACGGTCTATAAGTCTTGAAGCAAGGATAGCAGGGAGGCTCGGCTTGCCTTCGCGGCGCATGAAGCTGCCTGGGATGCGGCCTACTGCATAGAGCTTCTCGTTGAAGTCAACTGAAAGCGGGAAATAGTCAATGCCGTCTTTCGGGCGGGCAGATGCTGTGCAGGTTACGAGCACAACTGTTTCACCATAGCTTACGAGGACGGATGCATTGCACAGCTCTGCAAGCTTGCCTACTTCCATAGTGAGCTTGCGGCCTTCAAAATCCATTTCATATTTGCGGTAGTTTGGAAACTGTTTGTGTGTGATTATCATTTTATACTCCTTCTATATACTATATACATATTAACAAAAAAGTCTGAGGACAGTATTTAATTGTCCTCAGACTGAAAATACCTTCATACCCCTCTACACATCTCCGCTGAATTCCTCTGCGGAGACGGCGCTGAACGAAATTACTTACGAATGTTCAGCTTAGCAATAATTGCACGATAACGTTCGATGTCTTTCTTTGCAAGATAGTCAAGAAGACGGCGGCGCTTACCTACCATCTTGTACATACCAAGACGGCTGTGGTCATCGTTAGGATGAACTTTAAGATGCTCTGTGAGCTCACGGATACGCTCTGTGAGGATAGCAATCTGAACTTCAGGGGAACCTGTGTCGTTCTCGTGAGTTGCATTGGCAGTCATAACTTCGGCTTTTTTCTCTTTGGTAATCATGTGATTTACCCCTTTCAAATATTAACTATACCCTGCGGCCGGGACATCGGACTGAAAGGCACCTCTTATGAGGCATAATCCAAACGCCAGGTCCGCGGGCGTGCTTATGTATATTATCATTGACTTATCTGCAAGTCAACAGTTTTTTCTAATACCTTCCTAGGCGCTATTGCCTGATTACCTGTTTTTCATCACATTCTTCATTCTCTGACCGTGGTCGAGAATGGACTTGCGAAGTCTCAGGTTCTTCGGAGTAACTTCAAGAAGCTCGTCGTCGGCAAGGAACTCAAGGCACTGCTCAAGACTCATCTGGCGCGGCGGGATAAGGCGGAGAGCCTCATCGGAGCCTGATGCACGAGTGTTGGTGAGATGCTTTGAGCGGCATACATTCACCGGGATATCATCCTGCTTCGGGCACTCGCCCACTATCATTCCACCGTATACATTTGTACCCGGAGTTATAAACATTACTCCGCGGTCCTGGGCGTTCCATATTCCGTAGGCAACTGCCTCGCCGGTCTCGTGGGCAATGAGAGAGCCTGTGTGGCGGCGGCTGAGGTCGCCCTTATAAGGCTCGTAATCTTCAAAGACGGACGCCATGATGCCCTCGCCCTTGGTGTCTGTGAGAAATTCGTTTCTATATCCGAAAAGGCCTCTTGACGGGACAAGAAATTCCATCTTCATACGGTCTCCCACAGGGGTCATCTCAAGGAATTCGCCCTTGCGGCTGCCGAGTTTTTCCATAACTGAACCCATGGAATCCTGTGGCACATCAACAACAACTCTTTCAATAGGCTCGCACTTTTTTCCGTCTATCTCTCTGTAGAGAACTCTCGGTGGTGATACCTGAAATTCATAGCCCTCGCGGCGCATTGTCTCAATGAGGATAGAAAGGCTCATCTCTCCGCGGCCTGCAACATTAAAGGAATCGGTGCTGTTTTCAACATCGGTTACCCTTAATGAGACATCCTTCATCGTCTCGCGCATAAGGCGCTCGCGAATCTGTCTTGAGGTAACGAACTTGCCCTCGCGGCCCGCAAAGGGGCTATCGTTTACAGAGAATGTCATCTCCAGAGTAGGTGCACCGATCTTGACAAACGGAAGCGGCTGAGCAAAGCCTCTTGCGCAGATAGTGTCGCCTATGGTCACATCGCCTATGCCGCTCATGGCAATAATATTGCCCGCCCCCGCAGAAGTTACGGGAACACGGTTCAGTCCGTCGAACTGATAGAGCGAAACGGCCTTTGCCTTCATCGGCACGGCATCCGTATCATGGTAGTTGCAAACCTCTATTTCCTGGTTCTGCTTTATTACACCGCGCTCAATACGACCTATTGCTATGCGCCCGACGTATTCATTATAGTCAACGCTTGATACCAGCATCTGGAATGGTGCTTCCTCGTCCATCTCGGGCTCGGGGATATATTCAAGAATGGTCTCAAAAAGCGGCTTAAGGTCTGTGCCGACAACATCGGGAGAGTAGCTTGCAGTGCCCTGTCTGCCGGAGCAGAAAAGCATTGGCGAGTCAAGCTGCTCGTCGGTGGCATTAAGATCCATAAGAAGCTCGAGTATTTCATCTATTACTTCATGGATACGCTGATCCGGGCGGTCAATCTTGTTTACAACAACAATAACTCTGTGACCCAGTTCAAGGGCGCGGCTGAGAACGAACCTTGTCTGCGGCATAGGTCCCTCTGCTGCATCAACAAGAAGGATAACACCGTTTACCATCTTGAGTATACGCTCAACCTCTCCGCCAAAGTCTGCGTGGCCCGGAGTGTCTACGATATTTATCTTGGTGTCGCCGTACCAAACGGCTGTGTTCTTTGCCATTATTGTTATGCCGCGTTCACGCTCCAGGTCATTGGAGTCCATAACACGTTCTACAACTTCCTGATTCTCTCTATAGACTCCGGACTGCTTGAGCATCTCGTCTACAAGAGTTGTTTTGCCATGGTCAACATGCGCTATTATAGCAACGTTTCTGAGCTTATCCATAAAAGGCTCCTTAATCAATTATACTTTTTTACAACAAAAGGAGATTTTATCACTAGTATAATAAAATTGCAAGATTTTCAGTGTCTTTATGATAAAATCATCATATATAGCCGAAACTCTGGTAATTGCCGTAGCTTAAACTGAATATCTGCCCGCCGCTGCAGTATAACAGTATTTGCAAAGGAGCAGTTTTCGTGCTAATATCCGGGTGTACGGATTTATAAAAGTCAAAAGGAGCCTATATTAATGAGCTACAACTTTTTTGCATATATTGCCAGAATGAAATATATTACCCGCTGGAGCCTTATGCGCAATGCATATCCCGAAAATATCCAGGAGCACAGCCATATGGTGGCAGTGATAGCGCACGCTCTCGGCATTATTCGCAGAGATATTTTCAATACCCCCTGTGATCCTAACGAATATGCTGCTGCCGCTCTTTATCACGACTCGTCCGAAATCCTCACCGGCGACCTCCCCACCCCTATAAAATATTACAGCGACGATATAAATCTTGCCTATAAAGAGCTTGAGAATCTTGCCTGCAGCAAGCTCCTTGATACTCTCCCCGTCGAGATTCGCTCCTCATTTGAGCCCATGCTCGGCGGTGAGGCAGAAGAGCGGCTGCATGATATAGTAAAAGCCGCCGACAAGCTTTCTGCCTACATAAAGTGCATTGAAGAGCGCCGTGCCGGCAACGATGAGTTTCTATCGGCCGAAAAGCAGACCCGCGCTGCCCTGGACGATAGCCCCCTGCCGGAGGTAAAATATTTCCTTGATAACTTCATTCCCGCCTTTGAACTTACACTTGATGAACTTGGTACCCTGGGATGAGCTTATTTATGTTGACCTTCTTTATTTAAAATGTTAGAATAATTAATCAACCAGGCTTATTTAAGGAGCTTTATTAAACTATGATTGAAAAAAATCGTGTTGTAAGAACAATATTCGGCCTTGCTTTCACTATCGTTTTTGCGATCTTTGCATACTTAAGCTGCAAAGTATCCCCTCACAGCAGTGAATGCGACCCGACATCGCCGAATTACGACCCGTATTCCTATGGCTATGACCGTGTAAAATATCTCCAGTCCGGCAGAACTGTTCAGCCGATAAGAGATAATCTTGACACATATCAGTCCGCTGTCTCCGGCGCTTCATCCGCTGCCTCCGCAGAGGAAATCCTCGCCGCTATGCAGGCAGCAGGCACACTCCCCGAGGAATATGCAGATCTTGTTCCGGCAGCAGCGGATACTCCAGCTGAGGAAACCGAATCCGCATCCGACACAGCCGCTCTTGAATCTGAAAATTCCGGGGCAACAGTTAATGATATTTCCGTTGCGATTGAGCGTGCACAGGAAAAAGGTCTGCCGACTCCACCGGATATAAATATAAACGATTGGCAGTATATGCTGGTTAATTCCACCCATACTCTCGACTCCACCTATGAACCGGAGCTGGGTTATCTTAATATGACTGCCGACGAGCAGGATATCCAGACCGACTATAACGAATATCGCTGTCCGGTTGATTATCGCATTGCCCAGGCTCTGCTTGATTTTGCAAACGGCTGCAAGGCTGCAGGGCTGCCTGTTTATCTCTCATCGGGCTACCGTTCCTATGATGTACAGAATCAACTTCTCCAGCGCAAGATAAGCCAGGGCTATGATTACGACACCGCCATTACAATCGTTGCGGCCCCCGGCACCAGCGAGCATCAAACAGGTCTTTGCTGCGATATAACTGACTATTACCGCGAAACAAAAAACAGCACTCTTGCAGATACCGAAACATATAAGTGGCTGTGCGAGCACTGTGCAGAATACGGGTTCGTTGTGAGATACCCGGTAGATAAGAGCGGCGATGCAGACAGTATAACAGGCATTATATATGAACCCTGGCACTTCAGATATGTAGGTCAGGAGGTTGCGCAGTATATGACTGAAAACAACCTCTGCCTTGAAGAGTTCTGGGATCTCTATGTTCCCGGCACACTTGAATCATAATCTTAATAAATATAAAAATTTAAAAGGCTGTGCCCATTTTATTCGGAGCACAGCCTTTTTCTGCCTATTTATCTATCAGAAATTGAATATTCCCGGCAGAAGGTCAGAGAGCTTATAGCTTACATATCTTCCGCCCGCCTTTGCACAGAGCACTTCCATCGTCGGGGAGAACTCTGCAAGAAACTGTCTGCATGCACCGCATGGATAGCACCAGTTTTCACTGTCTGCATAGATAGCTATCCGTCTGAATTCTCTATGACCTTCACTTACTGCTTTGCAGCAGGCGGTGCGCTCTGCACATATCGTGCTGCCGAGAGCTGCATTTTCGACATTGCAGCCCGTAAACACCGTGCCGTCTGTACACTCCAGCGCTGCACCAACCGGAAAATGCGAGTATGGCACATATGCATTGATGGAAGCTTCTTTAGCCATCGACATCAGTTCTCTGTCTGTCATCTTTCTACTCCTCCTCTTTAAATGAGATCTGCCAGTTCTGGAAATTATATAACGGGTTTCCCATATTTGCGTCTATACCACGAATTGCGCCGCGATGAGATATTATCTGCTGTTTTTCAAAGCCTATTACAACTATTATAGCGCTGTTTGCAAGCACATACTGGCAGAGTGCTTCATAGTTATTCTTGCGGCTGGAGTCACCCGAGGCCAGGTAGTTGTACATATATGTCTCATAGCCCATATCTATAGACTTTGTGAAGTTGATATTAGTGGACTTGTTGTTGTCTGTACGCGGCTGGATTATTTCAGTGATATCAAAGTTATTGCGAAGCTTAGTCTCGGCATAATACATGTCAAACTCTACTTCCTTGAAATCCTCGTCCTCCTTCTGTTCCTTGGTGAGTCCTTCATAGTCGGTTAGGGCGTTGTAATATTCCGTCCAAGTAAGCTCGTTTACATTTACCTTTATGCCTATGGAGAGCATATCTTCGGCGAATCTGTTGACTATACCGGCTTTTGCCGAACTGTCACTGCAGAGGATAAAGTTTATTTCAAGGTCATCAGACGTGCCGTTCATCATTTCCATGTATCCGTCTTCGTCGTAGTCCTTGATGCCGTTATTTTCAAGAATCGTTTTACACTTATCAAGGTCCTTTTGAAGAGAATTATTAAGTTCAGTCGGGTAGTCGGCACATGTGGGGTACATAGGTATGGCCGATGCCACAGCATTATTGGCAAGAAGGTCAACAAGATACTCTCTATCAAAGGCATACTGCAGTGCATAACGCACACCTGACATGCTCCCCAGCGTACTCTCCTGGTTAAAGCCCACATAGTGCATATTGGTGGTGGCATATGTGTGCACTTCGTTTGTGCTGGCATAGCCGAGGTTTGTGTAGCTTGAAGGATCATTTATAACAACATCTATATATGAATCTTCAAATGCATTGATGATATCTTCAGCGTCTGTATATTCCTTAAGATATACAGTATCTATCGGGAGAGTGTCGTATCCGGGATAACCTTCATATGCTGTAAGCTTGGTTGGAACATAGGTCTCTTTTGTTACGGCGGCATCGCCTTCGCCGGTGGTCGTTGTCTCTATTTCATATTCCAGAGTATACGGTCCGCTGCCGGTAGGGTATTTCTCATCATATGTACCGCTTTTGATAATGGGGATATTGAGAAGCTTTATAAACTGTGTATCTCCTATTCCAAGAGTTACAGTAAGAGTATCATCTCCCCAGTAATCAGCACCCTGATAGCTTGCAAAACGGCCCGAGAACCTGTCGGAATTTATAGCTCTATCGAGAGAGTAGCGGAGGTCCTTTGCCGTAACGGGCGTGCCATCGTGGAAGACATGGTCTGTAGCAACAGTGAATGTCCAGGTTGTTGCGGTGTCGTTATATTCCCAGTCTGTAATAACGTTCGGGATAACTTCAAAGTTATTGTCAAGCTCAACCATATTTTCATAGACAAGCGCATCAACAAGCTGATTTGAATGGTTTGTAGCTATAAGTGGGTTGAAGCTGTATTTTGTATTGCAGTTAAGAGAAAAGATGCTGTCGGCTGCATCCGCCATAGTGAGATCCTGACCTTCGGTCGATTCAGGAATCGTATCGCTCTGCAGACCTGTTCCCGGAAGCGTACAGCCTGAGAAGAACACCATAACTGCTGCAAGTGTGAATGAGATTATTTTTATAGTTATACTATTTTTCATACGGCAGATCTACTCCAATACTATCACTGATGCCAGATTCCCGCGCTGCAGATGGTTCTTCACGGTATATCTGTTTGACCAGTATTTAGTGTGAAGGCACATCGTGCACTCGGAGCTTATATCAATATTGTCTTCCGGAATACCCAGCTGTAAAAGCCGCCTTGCATTAGCTTTGCGCAGATCAACCATAAACTTCCCGTCCGCCCGCTCTTCCCAGAGTCCTTCGGTATCTCCTGAAAGATAACATCTCACAGCCTCAGGCACATCCGAGTCGGTTTCAAAACAGCATTTTCCTATAGACGGTCCGAATGCAACGCATATATCTTTTCTTTCAGCGCCGAGAGCTTCCATCTCAAGGACCATGTTATTAAGTATATCCGAAACGGAGCTTCTCCATCCGCAGTGTACAGCAGCGGCAGCATGCCCACGAGTATCCGCTGCAAGGGCCGGGACGCAATCTGCAGTAAAGCACATAAGCGGCAGCTTCCTTCGCGATGTGACTATGCCGTCTGTTTCATACGGCACATGGGACATACTTTTATGCCGGTCATTTTCATCTACCCTGAGCACTCTGTTGCCGTGCACCTGCTTTGTAACGCAGCAGTCATCTTCTCCGTATCCGAAAAGCGCGCACAGTCTTCTGTAGTTCTCTTTCACATGGTCATGATTATCTCCGCGCTCGGAGCCGAGGTTGAGTGAGGCGAAATCGCCCTCGCTCACTCCGCCGTAACGCGTCATGAACCCGTGCGGAAAGGGTATTATGCTTGAAGAAGTATATATTATTCCGTTTTTTTCGTGTTCAAGAAACATTATTTATTCGTTCTTTCCGCAGCACTCTTTGTATTTAAGTCTTCTGCTGCCGTCAGCTTTCATCTTGCCGCATGGGCAGGGATCGTTTCTGCCGGGCTTCGGCACCTTTTTTATCGGCTTTTTCTTTTCAGGTTCGCCGCCGGCATTTGCCGCAACGTTCTTTGCAACAGCCTTTCTTTCAACCGTCTGCTCAGCTCTAACACGTACTGTATACATTCTGCGCACAGTCTCCTCTCTTATTCCGGAGACCATGTTTTCAAACATCTCAAAGCCTTCCTGCTTATATGCATCTATCGGCTTTACGGAGCCGTAGCCCCTAAGGCCTATGCCCTTGCGAAGCTCATCCATTGCATCGATATGATCCATCCAATATTCATCAACGACTCTGAGCATAACAACTCTTTCAAGTTCACGCATAAGCGGTGTTCCTGATGGTGTATTGCCGAAGGCCTCTTCTCTTGCCTCATATGCCTTCTCTGCAACCTGCTGAATCATCTCTGTAAGCTGTTCGGAATTTATCGAGCTGCCCTCAGCAAGCTTTACCGCTCCAACGGGCAGGAATAGCTTATTAAAAGGCTTTAATGCCTCATCAAGCTGCACCTGGCTGTCGGCAACGCCGCCTTCAAGACCTTCAGCTACATTTGAAGCCACGAATTCCTTTATCATACCCATAATCTGGGTCTTGAGATCTTCACCGTCAAGAACCTTGCGGCGTTCGCCGTATATGATCTCACGCTGCTTATTCATAACGTCGTCGTATTCAAGGACGTTCTTTCTTACCTGGAAGTTTCTGCTTTCAACAGTCTTCTGGGCCTGTTCAATGGCATTGGAGAGCATTTTATGGTCGAGCGGAGTATCGTCGTCTACATTGAGAGCCTCCATCATGCCCATTATGCGCTCTGAACCGAAAAGTCTCATTATATCGTCGGTAAGGGCAAGATAGAACCTGCTCTCTCCCGGATCTCCCTGGCGTCCGCTTCGACCGCGGAGCTGGTTATCTATACGTCTTGATTCATGGCGCTCGGTTCCAAGTATAAAAAGTCCGCCTGCCTCTCTTACCTTCTCTGCCTCAACATCGGTCTCAGCCTTGTGCTCGGCAAGTTTTTCAGCAAAGAGCTTTCTTGCGCTCAGGATATCTTCGTTGTCTGTGTCTGCAAAGCCTGTTGCCTCGGCAATAACGGCATCATCGTAACCCGCTTTGCGAAGGTCAGTCTTTGCCATATATTCAGGGTTGCCGCCAAGGACTATATCAGTGCCTCGACCTGCCATATTTGTTGCAATAGTAACAGCACCCACACGTCCTGCCTGGGCAACTATTTCAGCTTCTTTTTCATGGTATTTTGCGTTGAGCACAGTGTGCGGAACACCGCGCTTTTTAAGAAGCGATGAGATATATTCGCTTTTTTCAATTGACACAGTACCCACCAGTACAGGCTGCTTTTTCTCATAGCAGGCGGTTATCTGGTCGATTATCGCTTTGTTTTTGCCGATATCATTTTTATATACAACATCCGGATGGTCTTCTCTAATGACAGGCTTGTTGGTCGGAATCTCAATGATGTCGAGATGGTATATGGCCTCAAATTCCTCAGCCTCGGTGGCAGCAGTGCCCGTCATACCGGAGAGCTTTGAATAAAGACGGAAGAAGTTCTGAAAGGTGATTGTTGCAAGAGTTTTATTCTCCTTCTGCACGTCAACGTGCTCTTTGGCCTCGATTGCCTGATGGAGACCTTCTGAGTAGCGGCGTCCAAGCATAAGACGGCCCGTGAACTCATCAACGATTATTATCTCGCCGTCTTTAACGATATAGTCTATATCGCGCTTCATGATGCCGTGGGCCTTAAGAGCCTGGTTTATATGGTGGCTTAATGTGGCATTTTCAATATCCGCAAGATTTTCAAGTCCGAACGCCTGCTCTGCCTTGGCAATTCCGCGGGCAGTAAGGGTAGCCGTTTTTGACTTTTCATCAACAACATAGTCGGCGTCAATATCTTCACTCTCTTCCTCTTTTTCGTCGACTGTTGCATAGACTATTTTTTTAAGTCTTGAGACGAATTCATCAGCCTGGCGGTAAAGGTCTGTGCTCTCATCTCCCTGACCCGAAATAATAAGAGGTGTTCTGGCTTCATCGATAAGGATAGAGTCAACTTCATCAACGATTGCAAACTCATGCCCTCTCTGTACCATCTGCTCTTTATATAGGGCCATGTTGTCTCTAAGATAGTCAAAACCCATTTCATTATTTGTGCCGTAGGTTATATCGCATGCATATGCCTCGCGGCGCTGGTTATTGTCAAGGTCGTGCACTATAAGTCCTACGGATAGCCCTAGAAAACGGTGCACCTTTCCCATCCACTCACTGTCGCGCTTGGCAAGATAGTCATTAACAGTTACTATGTGAACGCCGTTGCCTGTGAGGGCGTTGAGATATGCCGGCAGAACGGCAACGAGAGTCTTGCCTTCACCGGTCTTCATTTCTGCTATTCTTCCCTGATGCAGAACGATGCCGCCTATTATCTGAACATAGAAGGGCTTCATTCCAAGAACGCGCCATGCGGCCTCGCGTACTGTTGCAAAAGCTTCAGGGAGTATATCATCTAGTGTCTCACCGTTATTGAGACGCTCTTTAAATTCATCCGTCTTTGCACGCAGCTGTTCATCGGTGAGAGATGAGTATTCCTCCTCAAGTTTTACTACCGAGTCTGCTATCGGATATATCTTTTTAAGCTCACGGTCTGTGTAGCTTCCGAAAATTTTATCAAGAAACCCCATTTTTAGCACCTTTCACGTGATAATTTTTCAACTTATAATTGTAACACATATTTGTGAATAATTAAAGTCAGCTGACGAACAATTAATTCCGCCGTAAAAATTTTTGCTTTTTTACCCTCGCTTTGTGCTTGTGTCCATATTGCGGTTATGATAAAATATCTCCCGTTGAACGGGAGGCGATGAAAATGAACAGAATAGGGTTCAGCAGCGAGAAATATAATCAGCTTCAGTCTCAGAATATCAGAGACCGTATTTCCCAATTTGGCGGCAAACTGTATCTTGAATTCGGCGGCAAGCTTTTTGATGATTATCACGCATCAAGAGTAATCCCGGGTTTTGAGCCGGACAGCAAAGTAAAAATGCTTCTTGAAATGAAGGACGACGCGGAAATAGTTATTGCCATCTCCGCTGATGACATTGCCCGCTCAAAAAAGCGCGGTGACCTTGGCATCACCTATGACGAAGACACTCTCCGCCTTATAGACGCTTTCCGCGGAATAGGGCTTTATGTGGGTAGCGTTGTTATCACCCACTACACCGGGCAGAAGGCCGCTGATAAATTTCAGAACCGCCTTGAAAAGCTTGGAATAAAAGTCTACCGTCACTATATCATCCCTGAGTATCCTTCAAATGTGTCACTCATCATTTCTGAAGAGGGCTTCGGGAAAAATGACTATATTGAGACCACCCGCCCGCTTGTTGTTGTCACGGCACCGGGTCCGGGCTCAGGCAAAATGGCAACATGCCTTTCCCAGCTCTACCACGATCACATCCGCGGACTTTGCTCGGGATATGCAAAGTTTGAGACCTTCCCTGTATGGAATCTGCCTCTCAAGCACCCTGTAAATCTTGCATACGAGGCCGCCACAGCCGATCTTAACGACGTTAATATGATCGATCCGTTCCATCTCGAGGCATACGGCAAAACTACCGTAAACTACAACCGCGATGTTGAAATATTCCCTGTTCTTGACGCCATCTTCCGTGCTATATACGGTGAGAGTCCCTATAAAAGCCCTACCGATATGGGCGTTAACATGATAGGTTACTGCATAACAGACGACGAAGCCTGCTGCGAAGCTTCAAAGCAGGAGATTATCCGCAGATATTTTGCCTCTGCATGCAGTGTGCTGCAGGGTCTTTCAGAACCGCGCGAGCTTAATAAAATTGAGCTCCTTATGAACTCTCTCGGCATAACTGTTGATGATCGCCCCGTCGTAACGGCTGCAAACAAGCGCGCAGAGGAAACGGGCGGGCCTGCAGTTGCCATTGAACTTTCCGACGGCACTATCATCACCGGTAAAACCACCGACCTTCTCGGTGCCTCTTCGGCATGCCTTGTAAATGCTATGAAATATCTTGCCGGCATAAGAAAAAAGACCCTTCTGATTCCTCGCAATATTATAGAGCCTATTCAGCATCTCAAAGTTGAACATCTTGGCAACAAAAACCCGAGGCTCCACACCGACGAGCTCCTGATAGCCCTATCTGTATGCGCTGTTACAAATCCTCTTGTTGCCGAAGCCATCGACCAGCTCGATAAGCTCCGCGGCTGCGAGGCACACTCATCCGTTATTCTTTCACACACTGATGAGCAGCTATTTAAAAAGCTCGGTGTTAATATAACCTTTGAGCCGAAGTACCAGTCACAGACTCTCTATCATAACTAAACTAACTGAATAACAAAAAACACGATGCAAGCAGCATCGTGTTTTTATTATTTTAAAATCCGATATATCATCTCTGCAACACCTGCATCATTATTATTCCCGGCTATAAGATTCGCCGCTGCCTTCACAGAGTCTGCCGCATTGTCCATTGCAATTCCTGTTCCTGCAGTTTCTATCATTTCAAGGTCGTTTGTGCCGTCTCCAAATGCGGCTGCATTTTCAATGCTTATACCAAGTGCAGTGCACAGCGCCTCAAGGGCTTTGCCTTTCCCGGCACTTTTATGGTTTATCTCAATATTGCTGGCAAGAGAGGTTGAAAATATAAGGTCAGGGAATACCTCTTTCATTTTTGCTATCTGATATTCCCTCTCGCCAGGGTCTTTAAAATAGAGCTGTATCTTCTGAAGACTTTTGCCTGTAGCACGTATATAGTCTGGGAGCGAGTCTACCGGCTCTCGCAAGCGAATCATCTCTTTAAGATAATTGTGGTCAGGGAAGTAATCCTCCATTTTGCCGTACATATCCCGCGACATTTTGCCCGTATCGTCCATATAGCAGTCGTAGAGGCAGTCTATCGTATCTGCGTAATCATAGACCTCCAGCGCAAGCTCTGCCGGAATCTCCCTGCGGATAATATTGGCATTTTCTTTTGCATCGTATATCTCACCGCCGTTTATAAGAATATAATAGCGTATAAACGGCAGTGCTTTTATTTTTTCCGGTATCCCTTTATAAAGTCTGCCTGTGGCCGGGACTATGACTGCGCCTTTTGATGCTGCAAATGATATTGCTTTAAGGTTTTCATCCGGTATGGATTTATCGTCTTTCAGAAAGGTTCCGTCAAGGTCAAAGGCTATAAGTTTTATTTCTTTCATCGCCGCTGTATCTGCCGGTAACATCTTTTTCAGCTGCAGACTTTTCCGGGGTTAAGGATGCAGTTAGGATCAAACACCTGCTTTATAGCGCCCATAAGAGAGTATGCGGTATCGCCGATTGACTCAACAAGATATGCCTTCTTTGCATGCCCTATTGCATGCTCACCGGATACCTGCCCGCCGAATTCAGCACATTTTGAATAACACTTATCCATAGCTGCCTTGGATTTTTCTTTGAAAGTGTCTATATCGAGGTCATTTGAGCAGCAGTAGATATGGAGATTTCCATCACCCGCGTGGCCGAATGCCCTCAGATAAAGTCCCTCTGCCTCCGTCGCCTTGCGCGCATAATCGAGAAATTCGGGAATTTTGTCTACCGGAACTACTATATCCATTTCATCAAGGTGTTTTGTGTCTGCCTCGATGCTTGTGAGAAATGCGCTTCTTGCCGCCCACACATCTCTTTTAAGCTGCGGCGCATCAACAACGAGCACATCAAATGCTCCTGCTGCTTCTGCAACCTCGCCTATTTTTATCATTCTAGGCTCAAGCGCATCTTCTGAGTCGCCGACTATAGTCACCAGGATACATGCACCTACTTCTTCGCCGTTGACGTTTGTGGGGAATATCGGATTGCCGGTAAATGCGGCGGAGGAATCGATTATATCTCTCTCCATAAACTCAATGGACTGCGGGTCAACATTGGCAAGCTTCAGCATAGGTACTGCCGCAATGCAGCTGTGTACATCGGCAAACGGGAGGATAAAGCTCATATCCACTCCCGGTTTCGGGATAAGTTTGAGGGTAAGTTCTGTGATAACGCCCAGTGTACCCTCAGAGCCGATCATCAGATGAAGAAGACTATAGCCTGAACTTGTTTTGCAGACCGTTTTGCCAAGCTTCATTACCTCACCGCTTGGAAGAACAACTGTCATTGCAAGAACATAGTCGCGAGTAACGCCGTATTTTACAGCCCTCATACCGCCCGCATTTGTGCTTACATTACCTCCAAGAGTTGCCATTTTCTCACCCGGGTCAGGCGGATACATGAGGCCGTGTGTGAGAGCATCTGCTGCAAGGGTACTTAAAAGGACACCCGGCTGCACTCTAACTGCAAGATTATTCATATCGTATTCAAGAATTCTATTCATCTTTGTGGTGCACAGCGTTACTCCGCCATAGATAGGTACGCAGCCTCCGACAAGTCCGCTGCCCGCTCCGCGCACTGCAACAGGAATGAGGTTATCGTTGCAAAGCTTCATAATTGCAGATACTTCCTCGGTACTTTCAACAAGACAAACTGCTTCAGGCATAAATTTGCCATATATGGGCATTTCGTCATGAGAATAATCCTCATGAATATTTTCGCCGAACTGAAAATCATTTTCGCCTACTATAGCGCATAGCTGCTGTGCAAGTTCCGGCGTAATTTTGTTATATTCCATGGCTTCTCCTTTGTATGTATTTTTCGTATGATAAGTATTATTACTTTCTCTAGTTTTATATTATCATACGGCAGCAAGGTTTTAAACATATGTTAAACTATAGTCAATCAGAGGCTTTCTTGTAGCTGAAAGGGGTATTGCGGCTAAAATGAATATAAATTTCACCATTTCCGGCCCGTTTTCCGGAGAATTTTTGTCTATTCAGACAAAATGAATTTTTTTGTTGCGAAAATATAGAATTTAATATAATATAGTAACGTTTTTAATAATGTTATTTTATTAATAATTAATTCTATTGGAGGAAAAAATGAAAAAGTTAATTGCTTTACTTTTAGCAGCACTTATGGTCTTTGCACTGTGCGCCTGCGGCGGACAGAGCACAAGCAGCCAGAAGTCCGAATCTCTCACATTCACCACCGGCGGTGAGACAGGAACCTACTATGCATTCGGCAGCGTCCTTGCTCAGTATGTTTCCTCAAAGACCGGTCTTGACATCACAGCTGTTACCGGCAACGGCTCCAAGGCTAATGTTGAAGATCTTCAGTCCGGTGATGCTCAGATTGCTTTCTGCCAGTCAGACGTTATGAGCTATGCTTACTCCGGAACAAACCTCTTCGAGAGCCCGATCGACTGCTTCTCAGTTGCAGCTGCTCTCTACATGGAGCAGGTTCAGATTGTTACCATGAACCCTGACATCAAGACAGTTGCCGACCTCAAGGGCAAAACTGTTTCCGTCGGCGCAACAGGTTCAGGCGTTTACTTCAACGCAATTGACGTTCTTGGCGTTTATGACCTCACTCTTGACGACATCACACCTATCTACCAGTCATTTGGTGACAGTGCTGAGTCCCTCAAGGACAACAAGATCGATGCAGCATTCATCGTTGCAGGCGCTCCTACCACAGCTATCACAGACCTCTCAACAAGCGGCAATGTTTACCTTGTAAGCCTTGATGACGAGCATGTTGATAAGCTTCTCCAGCTCTCTCCTTACTACAGCAAGTACATCGTTCCTGCAGACACCTATGGTATGCCTGAGGATGCACAGACTGTTGCTGTTGCAGCTGTTGTTCTCGTACGTGATGACGTATCCGAAGATGCAGTTTACAGCTTGGTTTCCACAATATTCGAAAACACCGATGCAATTGCTGAACAGCACGGCAAGGGCTCTGAACTCAGCGTTGACTTTGCTTCCTACATCACTGATGTTCCTTACCATGCAGGTGCAGCAAAGTACTTTGCAGAAAAGGGCATTGAAGTCGCTGTAAAGTAATCTTACAGTCTCTCTTCTGCGGCGTCGTTTTTCTGCGGCGCCGCAGATTGTTTTTTATCCTTTGAAAGGAGTTGTCCAAAATGGAAAACCGTGAAAAAACTCCCGGCAGTATCACAGAAAAAGAAGTCGATGTCGGCACTGCTGAAGATGTTGAAAAAATAATGAGGAAATACGACAGGGAGTCAAATACCCGCCTTTGGGAGGGTACCCCTGCATTTATAGTAAAGCTTATCACCGCTTTATTCTCGTTATACTGCATATTTTCGACCCTGTTCAGCACTGCAGCTCTTGAAAAAAGGCTCACAGCCTTCCTGGCGTTTATCATAGTAGTCGGATATGCAACATATCCTTCATCCAAACACCATGTTAAAGTTAATTACATACCCTGGTATGATATAGTGCTGATGGTTCTCGGTGCAGGCGCATTTCTTTTCTACTGCATCAGATATGATGCTATCATCCTGCAGCTTTCAAGCGCTTCAAAGATGACACCTTTCTACATTGCCGTGGGCATTATAGGTATACTCTGCCTTGTTGAGCTTTGCAGAAGATGTGTAGGTATTCCGATACTGTGTGTAGCAGGTGCGCTTGTTATCTACACCTTCGCTTCAGGCGTAAATATAAAAAGGGCTTTATATGTCCTGTTCTATTCAACAAGCGGCGTTCTTGCAACTCCTGTTCAGGTCTGTGCAAAATATATCGTTGTTTTTATAATTTTCGGGGCATTCCTTGAACGCACCGGTATCGCGGCTTTCTTCATTGACCTGGCCAACTGCCTGGTCGGAGGCTTCTCCGGCGGTCCTGCAAAGGTTGCAGTAATTTCATCCGCCCTTTGCGGTATGGTATCCGGTTCATCAGTCGGCAATACTGTCACCACAGGCTCGGTCACTATTCCCATGATGAAGAAGACCGGCTATAAGCCCGAGTTTGCAGGCGCTGTTGAGGCTGCCTCATCTACCGGCGGACAGATCATGCCGCCTATTATGGGGGCTGCGGCATTCCTTATGGCCGAATATATGGGCGTTACATACGGAGAAGTAGCCTTAAGAGCAATTCTGCCGGCAGTGCTCTACTTCACTGGCATTTTCATTTCGGTTCATCTTGAGGCCAAAAAACTCGGTCTTAAGGGAATCGGAAGAGAGAGTCTGCCGAAGTTCTCTATTCTTATCCGCAAGATCTACCTTCTTTTGCCGCTTGTAGTGCTGGTGTGGCTTGTAACCACCAACACAAGAACGATGCAGTTCTCAGCTTCGATTGCAATTATAGTTTCTATTGTCGTAAGTCTTTTTGATAAGGATAACCGAATCACCTTCAAAAAGATTTTTGAAGCTCTTGAGGCCGGCGGAAAAAGCGTTGTTACAGTAGCTGTTGCCTGCTCAATGGCCGGTATCATCTCAGGCTGCATAACCGCTACCGGACTTGCTTCCAAACTCATTACATCCGTTGTAAATATAAGCAACAGTGTTTCAATCATCGACCCGACTATTATTGCTCTGTTCCTCACAATGATCTGCTGCATCATTCTTGGCATGGGCGTTCCTACAACTGCCAATTACTGCATTATGGCCTCTACATGCGCACCTATACTCATCACAATCGGCGTACCGAAGGTTGCAGCTCACTTCTTTGTATTTTATTTCGGCATCGTCGCCGACATAACCCCGCCCGTAGCCCTTGCAGCCTATGCAGGATCGGCTATAGCTAAATCAAACCCGATGAAAACGGGAGTAAATGCAACAAAGCTTGCTATTGCGGCATTTATAGTTCCTTATATTTTCTGCATGAACCCTACAATGCTTCTTATAGATGCATCTGCTCTGCAGATAGTGCAGATTGTTATAACATCACTGCTCGGAATATTCGGCCTTGCCGCATGCATGGACGGCTTCCTCTTCAAGACTATTGCCTGGCCGATGCGCATAGCCTTTGCCATTGCAGGTCTTCTTATGATGATTCCATCTCTCTCCACAGACATTATCGGCATTGTTCTTCTTGCAGTGTGCGTTGCATATCAGTACTTTGCAGCCAAAAAGCTCTCACCGGCTGTATAAATAATCCGGCATAACATTACAATACCCCGGCATCCGTTATTTTTATCGGATGCCGGGGTATTTATTTTTATTCTTTTATAAGTTCAAGCACGATATGCTGGCACATAAGAAGCCCCGCAGCTGCCGGGACCCAGACTATTGATCCCGGGACACTCCGTCTTCCGGGCGGCGGTGTCTCTTCAAATTTATGTTCCATCGGCTCCTCTGCGCTGAATATGACTGTGTGGTGGTTGATTCCTCTGTCCCGCAGTTCTTTTCTCATAACTCTTGAAAGTGCGCAGTTATAGGTTTTTGAAATGTCGGTTATCTGAAGAAGGGAAGCATCTTTTTTGTTGCCTGTCCCCATTGCCGAGATTATAGGTATATTCCTTTCTCTGCAGCTTATTATAAGGTCAGTCTTGCAGGATACAAGGTCTATAGCATCTGCTGCGTAGTCATAGTCTGCAAAAAATTTCTCTCTGTTTTGTGCATTATATGTGCCGGTTACGGTATTTACTATAATATCCGGATTTATATCACGCACCCGCTCTGCCATCACTTCTGTTTTAGGTCTGCCGATAGTTGATGTGAGCGCTCCTAGCTGGCGGTTTATATTGCTTTCTGCAAAGTCATCGCTGTCTATAAGTGTGAGATGGCCTATACCTGCTCTTGCAAGCGCTTCAGCGCACCATGAGCCGACTCCTCCAAGGCCGAATACCGCCACATGGCTTTTTTTGAGCTTTTCAATTGCATCACCGCCGAGCAGCATTTCCTCTCTGACCGTTCTTTCATTATGTTTCATAAATTCTCCAAAAAAAGTTGCCATATAAATAATGGCAACTTTTTATTATTTAAATGCTTTTAGATCTTGCCGACAAGATTAAAGAATGCTTTCTCTATAACTTCCTGGGCTTCAGCATTTTCAGTGAGCCATGCGCTTACTTTTTCTGATGTCATGTCGGATTTTGCAATGCTTGTTCTTGCAAGGTCACCATCACCGGAATAGTACATAACGTGATATCCTGCATAGCTTCCGTTATTGCCGTATACTATACCTGTGTCGCCGGCCTTGCGGTCCGGAGCAAAGCAGAAGTCGTTGAATTCTTCAACCATGCTGCCCTTTTCAACGTTCTCATAAAGACCGCCGTTTGTGTTGGAGCCGCTGTCTTCTGAATATGTCTCTGCAAGCTCTGCAAAGCTTTCTTCATTGGCGTCTCCTGCTTCCCACTCGGCAAGAATCTCTTCAGCCTTTGCCTTTGCAGCTGCAAGAGCTTCTTCGGTATATTCGCCGTTTTCGTCTGCTTCAGCCTCAATGAGGATATGGCGGACATTTGCCAGGTTATAATTGTTGTCTCCGCGGTCTATAAATATAACAACATAGTATCCGGTATTTCCTGAATTTTCACAGACTGTTACATCGCCGGTTTCACGAGAGGTATCCTTCAGCCAGTCTGCATAGATTCCATAAACATAAGACCCGGAATAATCGCTCTGCTCTACCGGTTCTGCATCAATACCCGCCTCTGCAAGAGCGGCTGCCAGCTTTTCGCTGTAGCTTCCGTCCGCACTGCCTTTTACAGCTTCTGCAACAGCATCAGCTGCAGCTTTTGCAGTCTCGAGTGTTGCATCAGTTACTTCTTCTGTCACTTCGCCATCTTCACCTTCTACTTCTTCAGTTTCGGCATTAATCTGGCAGTAAACATATGAGAAGGTATCATAATCGTCTTTATTGGCCTCGTAGTACTCTTCTATTTCAGCATCGGTAAATTCATAAGAATCTGAAAGTGCATTGTATGCCTTGGATGCAAGAGAGCTGAGCTTTTCCATTTTTTCTGCAATAGCGACTGTTACGCCCTTGCCGTAGTTTGCAGAGAGGAACTTATTTGCATTTGCATAGCCATAGGATTTTGCTGTGTCGTTGAGAGATGCAAAGCTTTCTTCAACTTCGGCGATTTCTTCTTCATCAAGGCTTATGCCGTTTTCATCTGCATATTTTTCAAGTGCCACAAGCTGCTGGAGAGAAGATTCCGCCTGCTCTATAAAGTAATCCTTCCATGTGCCCTCGCCGCTCTCTGTCATCTGGCATTCCTGAGAAGCAAGTCCGCTGAGGCCATAGCTTGTATCAAGACCGAATATTGAAGCATAAGAACCATATGTGTTAGCCCATGAATAATAGTCGCCGGCATAGTTATATGTTACCTCGGCAGGGCTGAAACTCTTCCCGCCGACTGTAAGTGCGGTGGTAGCAGTATTCATAAGGTTGGAGTTCATAACTAGGACAAGGATTATAAAGAGAACTGCACATATGACCGCTATGGTGTAGCGTCTCTTGCTTTTCGCTTTTTTCTTTGCCTCTTCCTGCATAGCGATCGTTTTCTTATCTGTGCCTGCAGCCCTTGCTGCCTGGCGCTGTTTTCTTTCTGTTGATGCGCTCATTTGTTGTATCTTCCTTTTATAATATAATTTCTGTCTGCTGCATTATATTTTATAAAGCAGCTTTAATTGTGAACTAAGTTAAAATGTTGCGTAACTTATGCCTTGTCGGCAGCCTGCTTTGCAAGATATGCATTAATAAATCCGTCAAGGTCGCCGTTCATAACGTTGTCTATATTTCCGTTTTCAAAATCGGTGCGGTGGTCTTTTACCAGCTGATAAGGCATAAATACATATGACCTTATCTGACTGCCCCACTCTATCTTCATCTGCACACCCTTGATATCACTTATTTTTTCAAGGTGTTCTCTTTCCTTAATCTCTGCGAGCTTTGCTCGGAGCATATTCTTGCAGTTTTCAAGGTTCTGGAAATGGCTGCGTTCCACCTGGCTGGCAACCACTATTCCTGTCGGGATGTGAGTGAGTCTTACGGCAGAAGACGTTTTATTGACCTTCTGCCCGCCCGCTCCGGATGATCTGTAAACATCCATTTTTATATCTTCATCGCGAAGCTCTATTTCGCTGTCGTCGGTTATCTCGGGCATTACTTCAAGTGCAGCAAACGAAGTGTGGCGTCTGCCTGCTGCATCAAAAGGAGACACTCTGACAAGGCGGTGAATCCCGTTCTCGCTCTTAAGAAAGCCGTATGCATTCTCGCCCTCTATCATGATAGTTGCGCTCTTTATTCCGGCTTCATCACCATCAAGATAGTCCATTAACTTAACTTTATATCCGTGTCTGTCTGCCCACATGTTGTACATTCTGTAAAGCATTGAGGCCCAGTCCTGTGCTTCCGTGCCGCCGGCACCTGCATGGAATGTTAAAATAGCATTGTTGGCATCATATTCGCCCGTGAGAAGTGTGGAAAGTCTTGTGGATTCAAGATCATTTTCAAACTTTTCGTATTCTTCAGTGAGTTCCTGCAGCATGGAATCATCGTTTTCTTCTATTGCCATCTCGCAGATAGCCATCATATCATCCCAGGCGGAACATAGAGCATTATAATTGTCTTTTTTGCCCTTAAGCGTTTTAAGGCGTTTCTGCACTTTGCCGGATTTCTCCACATCATTCCAGAAACCGTCCATCTCGCTGGCTTTTTCAAGCTCTTCTATTTCTTTTTCAGCTGCTTCAAGCTTCAGAGCATCTTTAAGCTCGTCTAAGGATGGTCTGATGTTATTCAGCTTAACTTTGTATTCTTCAAATTCCAGCATACGTTCAACTCCAGTTTTAGTCAGACTAATGTGTAATTATACACAAATTTAAATGCGTTGTAAATCTGTTTTTACTCTATTATTAATTACTTTAACGTCTTTTATTTTGACTTTGCCCGTGTTATAATCTATGTGTATTATAATATGCTATGCTTGTGAGAAAAATATTTTCAAATAACGGAGGATAAAGAGAAATGATCGCACACGGCAAAGAAATAAAGGTTTTTGCAGGCAACTCCAATCCTGCTTTAGCCGAGGATATCTGCGCACATCTTTACAAAAAGCTTGGTGAATCAACTGTTACCCAGTTTGCAGACGGTGAATGTTCTGTTTCAATACAGGAGCCCGTTCGCGGAAATGATGTATTTATAGTTCAGTCTACCTGCAATCATGTTAATGATAACCTGATGGAGCTCCTTATTATGATTGATGCTGTACGCAGAGCCTCCGCAGGTCGTGTTACCGCAGTTATTCCGTATTTCGGTTATGCCCGTCAGGACCGCAAAGCCAAAAGCCGTGATCCTATCTCTGCAAAGCTTGTTGCAAACCTTATAACCGCAGCCGGTGCAGACCGTGTCCTCACAATGGACCTGCACGCAGCACAGATTCAGGGCTTCTTTGACATTCCTGTTGACAATCTCTCCGGTGGAAGTATTTTCTCTAAGCATTACGTTAAAAAATTCGGTAAAGGCAATGAAGATGTTATCGTTGTCTCCCCTGATGTGGGCAGTGTCGCAAGAGCGCGCAACTTTGCCATGAAGCTCGGTCTTGGGCTTGCTATAGTTGATAAACGCCGTGAAAGAGCAAACCAGTCTGAGGTTATGAATATTATCGGTAATGTTGAGGGCAAGACCTGCATTCTCCTTGACGATATAGTTGACACAGCCGGCTCTCTCTGCGGTGCGGCAAACGCCATCAAGACCATTGGCGGAGCAAAAGAGATTTATGCCTGTGCAACGCACGGCGTTCTCTCCGGTCCTGCCGTTGAGCGTATTGAAAACAGCTCCATCAATGAGCTTCTTCTTCTCGACACCATTCCTTATCCTTCCTCACAGCCTAAATGCGATAAAATATCCTATCTCTCCACTGCACCGGTTTTCGCAGAAACAATCCGCAGAATTTATGAAGAGGTATCTATCTCAAATATCTTTGAATAATCAGCAGGAGTGCAGGGTATGTTCCTGAAAAGATCCGGAGCCGTTTCCTGGCTCGTCGTGTTTCTCGGCAATCCTGGCGCGAAATACGAATTCACCCGTCACAATGCCGGTTTTATAACTGCCGATGCATTTGAAAAATCGCACAATCTAAAAATCAATCGCTCCCGCTTTAAAGCTCTTACTGCCACATGCAATATAGGCTCCCGTCAAGTAATGCTTATGAAGCCTCAGACTTTTATGAATCTGAGCGGGGATGCCGTAAAAGAAGCTGTTAAGTTCTATAAAATACCACCGGAAAATGTTATTGTTGTTTCAGACGAAATGTCTCTTCCGGTAGGACGTATCAGAGTCCGCGAAAAAGGCTCTGCGGGTGGCCATAACGGGCTTAAAAGCATCATTGCCGCTCTTGGTACGGATGCTTTCCCGCGCATACGTCTCGGTGTCGGCTCGCCCGTCGACCCGAATTACGACATTAAAGACTGGGTCCTTTCTACATTCAAAGATCAGGACGCCGTTGACATGCTCTCTGCTGCGCAGCATGCAGCCGAGGCAGTAGAATACTATATAAATTATGGTCCGCAAAAGACCATGAACATATTTAATCAATCAGGAGGAACCGTCAAATGAGCAAAAATTGTATCGCAATGCTGCTTGCAGGCGGTCAGGGTTCACGACTATATGCCCTTACGCGTGATGTTGCAAAACCCGGTGTACCGTTCGGCGGCAAATACCGTATCATCGACTTTCCGTTATCCAACTGCGCAAATTCAGGAATCGACACCGTTGGCGTAATGACCCAGTATCGTCCAATGCAGCTTAACAGCTACATCGGCAGCGGCCAGCCGTGGGATTTGGACGTAATCGATGGCGGCGTCTATATTCTTCCGCCTTATCAGACAGCAGGTGAAAAGGGCTCCTGGTTCTCAGGAACCGCCAATGCAATCTACCAGAATATATCCTTCATCGAAGAATACGATCCCGAAAATGTTCTTATTCTCTCCGGTGACCATATATATAAAATGGACTATGCAGATATGTTAAAGGAGCATCTCGCACACAATGCTGCCCTCACTATCGCGGTCCAGCAGGTCTCAATGGAAGAAGCCACCCGTCTCGGCATCATGAATGTTGGCGCTGACGGCTATGTCTGTGAGTTTGAAGAGAAGCCCGCTCATCCTAAGAGTGATCTTGCTTCCATGGGCATCTACATATTCAATTGGAAAAAGCTCCGCGAATATCTTATCGCTGATGAGAATGACCCTGATTCCGCAAAAGATTTCGGTAAGAACATCATTCCTGCAATGATTGAGAGTAAGGAAAAACTCTGGCCCTATCGTTTTGACGGATACTGGCGCGATGTCGGCACTATCACCAGTCTATGGGACGCAAACATGGACATGCTCAGCCACGAGCTTATTAATCTTGATGATCCCTCATGGCCTGTATATTCCCGCGCTCCTATCTGTCCTCCGCACTATGTTGGCGAAGGTGCAGAGATTGTTAACTCAATAATCTCCGGCGGCTGCGAACTTTACGGCCGTGTAGAAAATTCAGTGCTTTCTCCGTCCGTTAAGGTTGGAAAGGGCGCAAAAGTTCTATACAGCGTTCTTATGCCGGGTGCGGTAATAGAAGATAACGCTGTTATTGAATATTCTATTATCGGTGAAAATACAGTTGTTCATACGGGTGCACGTGTTGGTGCTGCTCCCGAAGGCAAAGAAGGCTGGGGTATAGCAACCTGCGGTCCTGACATTGAGATTAGAGCGGGAGCAACAGTTGCCCCGAATGCTATGATCTACACCAGTGAGGAGGTTTAAGCAATGAACGATTTTCATGGTATTATTTTTGCCTACAGCGCTTCTCCTGACCTGAGAGCTCTCGTACAGCACAGAACCGCTGCTTCTCTTCCTTTCGGCGGTCGTTACCGTCTTATAGACTTCTCTCTCTCCTCGCTCAGAAATGCCGGAATAGTTGATGTCGGAATCATCATGCAAAGAGACTATCAGTCATTGCTTGACCATCTCGGCAGCGGCAAAAGCTGGGATATGAGCAGAACCCACGGCGGACTTAAAATGCTCCCTCCGTTCGGTCTCCCTGAGTACCACAAGGGCGCTTATGCCGGCACTGTTGAAGCTCTTAATGCTGTTCACAGCTACATTGAGGATATCCCGCAGAAATACATAGTTCTTCTTCGCGGTAGTTTATGTGCAAACCTTGATCTTAAGGCTATCTGCAAATACCACGCAAACTCAGATGCTGAAATAACAGCCATCTGCGCCAACTATGAACCTGATATCATCCATCATCGTTACGTGGTAGACAGCGACGGATATATTCAGCAGGTCCTTTATGACAGACTTGGTCCCGGTGAAGGCATTCCTTCTCTTGAAGGCTATATCATAAATAAGTCCACCCTTCTGCACCTTCTTGATCGCTGCAAGGCTCTCAATAAAGATCTTTTCCACAAGGACGCCCTTTCAATGTTCCTTTCAGAAGGCGGCAAGATGCGTCCATATATCCACAGAACCTACGCCCGCATTATCTCTACTATAGAGGGCTATTATGATGCAAACATGAATATGCTCAACCCTGTAAACCGCTCTACTCTTTTCCCTGCAGACAGACCCATATTCACAAGAGAGAGCGACGGAGTAAGCACTTATTACGCCGAGGGCTCCTCTGTTAAAAACTGTCTTATCGCAGATAACTGCATAATTGAAGGCAGCCTTGAAAACAGTATTGTCTTCCCGGGCGTACATGTTGAAAAAGGTGCCGTTATTAAAAACAGCATCCTTATGCACAGCTGCTCTGTGGGCGAAAACGTTTCTCTCAGCTGCGTGATAGCAGATAAAGACGTTATCGTAAGCCCTGATGTGACGCTCGTTGGAACTGCAAAGCTTCCGATAGTTGTTCCTAAAAAATCCAAAATCTAATTTTATCTTTAACCCAGGAGGATATTTCCCCGCATGAACAGTCAAATTTCCCGCGACGAACTGCGCAGCGCTATAGAAGACAAGCTTTGCGCCTATTTTGCCGTAACCGGCGAAAACGCAACCAAAGACCAGCTCTTCCGTGCTTCCGCAATGGTTATACGTGAAATCATGAACCGTTTTCTGGCCGTTGAGGATCCCAGAAATCACGAAAAAGAAGTGCATTATATGTCCATGGAGTTCCTTATGGGCAGAAGCCTTATGAAAAATGCCTACAACCTTGGCATTTCAGACGCTCTTATCGGCGCTCTTGAAGACATGGGGCATAATGCAACCGACATATTTGAAGAAGAATCCGATGCAGGTCTCGGCAATGGCGGTCTGGGCCGCCTTGCCGCCTGCTATATGGACAGTCTTGCCACCCTCGGCATTGAAGCTACCGGCTACTCAATATGCTATGAACTTGGAATCTTCCGTCAGGTATTTAAAGATGGAAAGCAGACAGAAGTTGCCGATAACTGGAGAAGTTCGGCCGACAGCTGGCTGGTACCAAGATATGAGGACACCGTCGAGGTCCGTTTCGGAGGGCGCGTTGAGCCTCATTGGGACAGCATGGGGCGCTATACTGCCGCCCACACAGGATATACCGCTGTTAAGGCCGTTCCGCGTGATATGCTTATTGCAGGATACGGCTGCAATGAAATCAACACTCTCAGACTCTGGGATGCTCAGAGCGTCGACTCTCTTGATATGTTCCTTTTCTCCGAAGGCAAGTATGTTGAAAGCCTTGAAGGGCGTACAATGGCCGAAGTCATCACAAAGGTTCTTTATCCTGCAGACGACCACATAGAAGGCAAGACCCTTCGTCTTAAGCAGCAGTATTTCTTTGTATCTGCTACCGCTCAGGATATAGTCCGCAAGCATATTGCAAAGTGGGGCGATATTCATAATTTTGCAGAGCATCATACTATACAGATAAATGATACTCATCCTACAATGATCATCCCGGAGCTCATGCGCCTTTTCATGGACGAGCACGGGCTCGGTTGGGATGAATCCTGGGATATTGTAAGACGCAGTGTTGCCTATACAAACCACACCGTCATGAGCGAAGCTCTTGAAAAATGGCCGCAGGATATTGTTGCAAAGCTCCTCCCGCGTCTCTGGGAAATCATGTGTGAGATCAACAAACGCTGGTGTGCATATCTCATATCCAGCTTCGGCGAAGGAGATCAGATTGGCCGTAATCTTATAATCCGTGACGGACAGGTACATATGGCTAATATGTGCCTTGCAACATGCTATAAAGTAAACGGCGTTTCCCGTCTTCACGGCGAGATTCTCAAAAACGATCTCTTCCACGACATTTATACTCTCAAGCCGGAACTTTTCACCCATGTTACAAATGGCATAGATCACCGCCGCTGGCTTGCTCAGATCAACCCTGAGCTTCACAGCCTCGTTGTTGATCTTCTAGGTTCCGATTCATATCTCACAAACCCCGAAGAGCTCATAGGTCTCTGCGCTTTTTCAGATGACGAATCTGTAAGACGTCGTATGCTTGAGATTAAAGCCGCCGGCAAGGCGCGTTTTGCGCAGTTTGCAAAACGCAACGACAATCTCATATTGAATACCGACGCTATAATGGACGTTCAGATAAAGAGACTTCACGAGTACAAACGTCAGCTCCTTTGCGCAATGCATATTGCTCGCATGCAGATGCAGCTCCACGATGATCCGAATTGTGAATTTCTCCCAAGAACATTCGTATTCGGTGCAAAAGCCGCTGCCGGCTACAAGACCGCAAAGCGCATTATTGAACTGCTTCTCTCTATGGCAGATGACATCAACAATGACCCTATATGCAAAGACCGTCTGCAGATTTACTTTGTTGAAAACTATAGAGTTTCAGCTGCTGAGGCCATTGTCCCTGCAGCTCAGATTTCAGAACAGATTTCCACTGCGGGCAAAGAAGCCTCCGGTACAGGCTGCATGAAACTTATGATGAACGGCGCTGTAACCATAGGAACCCTTGACGGTGCTAACGTTGAGATGTATGAGCGTCTCGGCGATGAGAATATGTTCCTCTTCGGTCTGCATGAAGACGAAATCACCGCTCTTAAGAGAAACGGGTATAACCCTTCTTCCATTGCCACATCCGACGCCGAGCTCAGCCGTATTTTCAGCCGATTCAGCAACGGTTTTAGAGACGGAAAGAGCTATTCAGACCTTGTCTCCGGGCTTATTTACGGCGGAGATCCGTATATGCTCATAGCCGATTATCATTCCTATGCCGACTGCCACAACAGACTCTATGACAGAATCTCCGACCCCATGGAGCTCGGCCGCCTTGCAATCATGAATGTTGGTGAAAGCGGAATCTTTGCTGCAGATAGAGCAATACGTGAATATGCCGATAACATATGGAAAGTAAAATAAGATCGGCGCTTGTAATAGGCGGAGTAAATGTTGATATCTGCGGATATCCTTCAAATGCTATCTGCCTGCACGATTCCAACCCCGGGCATGTTAAATTCAACCCGGGCGGAGTCGGGCGCAATATTGCTCACAATCTTTCTCTTCTCGGCATGAAAACCGATATGCTCACCGCCATTGGCGGAGACAGCTTTTCAGGGTTTGTGCGAGAGGCTCTTCAATCCGCAGGGATAGGTACTGCTGTTTCAGAGACATTCCCGGATATGGCATCTTCCGTATATATGTATATAACAGACTCTGACGGGGATATGCTTGTTGCCGTTTCGGATATGGATATCGTCAGTATGATAACCCCTGATGTTATCCGAAAAAGACTTGATATAATCAACAGCTACGATGCAGTTGTTATAGATGCAAATCTTTCTCAGGAAACGATTATATACATAGCAGAAAACTGTACTGCGCCGCTGTTTGCAGACCCTGTATCGGGAGCTAAAGCGCCAAAGCTTATTCCGGTGCTTAAATATCTGCACGCTGTTAAACCTAATATGCTCGAGGCCGCCGTGCTCAGCGGATGCGACGATCCGAATGACGCAGCCGACAAGCTTCTTTCTTTGGGGACAGATAAAGTTTTTATAAGCCTTGGAAGCCGCGGGATTCTCGCCGCAGACAACTCTTCACGTATAAGCATCCCGGCAGAGATAGTTAATGTAGTCAACACAAACGGCGCCGGGGACGCTGCCAGTGCAGCTATGATCTATGGCTGCACAGCAGGTATGAATCTTGAAGAAACCGGTAAATTGTGCGTTAAAGCCGGCGCACTGACTTCTTCCACGAATGAGACCAATTTCCCGGGGTTATCATCTATACTAGCTGATATTTCAATTTAGATTATCTTTTCAGATAAAAAAATACCGTTCCTTTTGGAACGGTATTTTTTATGTAATTTTTAATAAAATTACTTGATTTCGACTTTTGCGCCGACAGCTTCGAGCTGTGCTTTGAGAGCTTCTGCATCGTCCTTGGAAACGCCTTCCTTGATCTTTGCAGGTACGCCTTCAACAAGTGCCTTTGCTTCAGCAAGGCCAAGACCTGTGATGCCGCGAACTTCCTTGATAACCTTGATTTTCTCAGCACCGAACTCAGTCATAACAACGTCGAACTCGGTCTTTTCTTCAACAACAGCAGCAGCAGCGCCTGCAGCAGGTGCAGCAACAGCAGCAGCAGATACGCCAAATTCATCTTCAAGTGCATGTACGAGCTCAGCAAGCTCGAGAACGGACAGAGCCTTGATCTCATCGATCATAGCAGTAATTTTCTCGCTCATTATTAAATCCTCCAATAAATGTTTGTTAAATAGCCGTTAATAATTATTCGGCTGCGGGTGCTTCCTCAGCAGCTGCGCTCTCTACGGAGCCGCCCTTCTGCTCGAGAATCTGGCCAAGACATACTGCAAGGCCTGTGATAGGTGCGATCATGGTTCCGAGAACCTTTGCATAGAGTGCATCCTTTGAAGGCAGAGAAGCCATCTCAGCGATCTCATTTGCATCGAGAATCTTACCCTCCATGAAAGCTGCTTTAATGTTGAAACGGTCGCCAAGCTTCTTGCTGTAATCACTGATTATACGGAAAGGAGCAATAGGATCGTTTGCAGCTGTTGCCAGAGAAGTTGTTCCCTGAAGGACTGAATCCAGCTCGCTGAGGTTCAGTTCATCAAGAGCTTTTCTGACCAGTGTGTTCTTAATAACAGTGTAGTTGACATCGTCTTTGCGCATTTCGGTACGAAGAGCAGTATCTTCTGCGACTGTAATTCCCTTATAGTCAACAAGGACACCTGCCTGTGCGCCTTTGATACGTTCAACGAGTTCGGCAACTATCGCCTGCTTTTCGCTAAGAACTTTTGCATTTGGCATTGTGTGTATTCACCTCCGTTTAGATGATCACGCTCAAAAAGAAAAACCTCTGCATCTGAAGACGCAAAGGCACAAAAACAATGTTAATTATTCTTGTCCTCGGCTGGGTTTACACCTTGCGGCAACCAACTGTCTTCGGAGCGCTCAAATAATATACTATTGCTTCGTTGAAATGTCAAGCTTTTTATTGTCTGATATTCATAATCATTTCTACATGCGGTATCCCGTCAAGTTCGAATTCATCCGAACATTTTTTAAAGCCGAGTTTTTCATAAAGACCTGCGGCGTATACCTGTGCCTCAAGCTTTAGTATTGCTGCTGAATATTCTTCTTTAGCGAGTCGTATTCCTTCGCTCACAATGGCCGTTCCGAGCCCATGCCTTCTTTCTGCTGCGATTACTCTTCCGATATGAATCACATCTTTTTCGTTTTTATCCGGAATGAGTCTCAGGTATGCTTTTATTTTTTCTCCTTCACGCATTATCACATGACAGGAGATTTTGTCTTCATCATCCACTTCCTGGTAAGGGCAGTTCTGCTCTACCACAAATACGCTGACTCTGAGCTTATATATTTCAAAAAGCTCATAGACTGTAAGTTCGCTGAACTGTTTATGTATAATTTCCATATATAAATTATTTCTGCTGTTCTTTAATTTTGTTCTTCCAACATTTGTGGCACATAGCTATATAGCTGTCGTTACCACCGAGAAAAACCTGCTCACCGGTCGTGATCACTTTCCCGTTTTCATCTATACGCGCATTTACTGTCGCTTTTCTGCCGCATGAGCAGACGGTTTTGATTTCTGTAATTGAGTCGCTCAGTTCCATAAGCCGCTGTGCGCCTGGGAAAAAGTGTGTAAGAAAGTCGGTACGCAGGCCAAAGCAGAGTACCGGCAGGTCATTTTCATCAACAAGCGTTCTAAGCTGATCTATCTGCTCGGGGCAGAAAAACTGTGCTTCATCTGCAATTATAACATCGTATGTGCCGGCTTTATTATATTCATTAATTATATCCATTTCGGGAGTTATAACTTTAGCATGCGCTTCAAGGCCTATGCGGCTTTTAATTATATCCGCCCCGTCACGGGTGTCTGTAGAGGGTTTTATTAGCCACACCTTCATCCCGAGTTCTTCATAGTTGAACTTTGTGATAAGAGCCTGAGCTGATTTTGAAGAACCCATTGCCCCATATTTGAAATAAAGTTTAGCCATTTCAGTTTTCCTTTCCGGTATCCAGATGTGCCCTTACTCTTTCTATTACCATCTCAAGAGCGACTTTGTTGTGCCCGCCGCGGGGAATTATAATATCCGCATTTCTCTTGCTTGGCTCCACAAACTGTTCATGCATCGGCTTAACTGTCTTAAGATACTGATCTATTACGCTCTCAAGACTGCGTCCTCTGTCGCGGACATCTCTTTTTATCCTTCTGAGTATTCGTTCATCCGCATCGGCATCCACGAATATTTTTATATCCATAAGGTCACAGAGAGCCCTCTCGGAGAAGATAAGAATTCCTTCAACAATAACAACCTTTGCCGGATAAACGGTAACCGTCTCATCAGTTCTATCGTGTATTGTGTAGTCATATACAGGACAGGTAATGGTCTTCCCTTCACGAAGCTTTTTTATATCTTCGATCATCATTTCCGTATCAAATGAATTGGGGTGGTCGTAATTGAGCTTGCAGCGCTCCTCATATGGCATATCGTGGTGTGCCTTATAGTAGCTGTCGTGATGGACAACTGCCACATTTCCCTCGAAGTGCTTTATAAGCTTTCTTGTTATCGTCGTTTTCCCGCTGCCCGTTCCGCCTGCAATGCCTATAACTATAACATTACTCATACCGGCTATTCTCCCTTAAGCTATACTTCGCTTTTATATTATCATATCTATACTATTCTTTCAATTTGACTTTTTTACTTTTACACAATATAATTTTGAAAAAAGCAGGAGGATAATTTTATGTTTAAAACAACACCTCATAATGAATCAAATATAAACGGCATTGCAAAAACAGTTCTTATGCCGGGCGATCCGAATCGTTCAAAGTTTATAGCCGAGAATTTTCTCAAAGATCCGCAGCTTGTAAATAACGTGCGCGGCGTTCAGGGGTATACCGGCACTTGGAAGGATGTCCCTGTTACCGTTATGGCTTCAGGAATGGGCATCCCGTCAATAAGCCTATACAGCTGGGAGCTTTTCGGCACATATGATGTAGATAACATCATGCGTATCGGTTCAGCCGGAGGGCTACAGGAAAGCGTTAAGCTTATGGATATAGTTGCAGGACAAGGCGCCTGCTCAAACTCCTCATATGTCTCTAACTTCGGACTTAACGGCAATTTTGCTCCTATAGCTGATTTCACCCTTCTTACTGCAGCTGTGGACGAAGGCAAAAAGCTTGGGGTTGATATAAAAGTCGGCAACATTCTCTCTTCAGATAATTTCTACTACCCGTTTGATGTTGCAACAAATGAAAAATGGAAAAGCATGGGCGTTCTCGCCTGTGAAATGGAGGCTGCAGGGCTTTATACTAATGCTGCATACTTTGGAAAGCGCGCTCTTTGCCTGTGCACAATATCCGACCATCTGTTTGCTTCCGACGATGAGCTTTCTCCTGAGCAGCGTGAGATCGGATTTACACAGATGATGGAGATTGCTCTCAACACGGCAGTGCGGATGGAAGAACTCCGTATTGTCGAAATGAACAGAAAATAATTAATATATTTGTAATATTTCACCGGAAATTGCTATTGTAATAGCGTCTCGTAAAATGATATAATATGTATCAGAGACTTGGGATTATCTTTAATCAAATGAATAATACCCAAAGTTATTATGAATAAGGAGAAAGCAAAATGAAAAAGTTCTTAGCACTCGTTCTCGCAATGTGCATGGTATTCGCACTTGTCGCAGTTTCTGCTTCTGCAGAAGAGACCGTTGCTGTTGCAATGATCACCGACTACGGCGATATCACTGACCAGTCTTTCAACCAGACCACTTATGAAGCATGCAAAGCTTTCTGTGAAGAAAACGGCCTTGACTTCCAGTACTACAAGCCGGCATCTGATTCCGATGCAGACCGTGTAGCATCCATCGAGTCCGCAATTGACGAAGGCTACAACGTAATCGTAATGCCTGGCTATGCTTTTGGTCCTGCAATCCAGGAAACAGCACCTGAGTATGAAGATGTTACATTCGTAGCACTTGACGTTAGCGAAGGCGACATCGGCGACCTTGCTGAAGATGTTCCTGCAAACCTCTACTGCGCAGTATACCAGGAAGAGCTCTGCGGTTACATGGCAGGCTATGCAGCAGTTAAGCTCGGCTACACCAAGCTCGGCTTCCTCGGCGGTATGGCTGTTCCTGCAGTTGTTCGTTACGGCTACGGCTTTGTTCAGGGCTGCGATGCAGCTGCTGCTGAGCTCGGTCTTGAAGATGTTGAGATCAAGTATGTTTACGGCAACCAGTTCTATGGCGATGCTGATATCACTTCCTACATGGATACATGGTATCAGGCAGGCACTGAAGTTGTCTTTGCTTGCGGCGGCGGTATCTACAGCTCTGCCGGTGAAGCTGCTGCAAAGGTAGACGGCAAAGTTATTGGTGTTGACGTTGACCAGGCTGCTAACATTGATGCTGCATACGGCGAGGGCATCACTGTCACTTCCGCTATGAAGGGTCTTGCAGCAACTGTTAATGCAACTCTCCAGCAGATCCTTGACGGCACATTCGAGGGCGGCAAGGTTGAAACTCTTGGTCTTGTTTCCGAAGTTCCTGAAGAGAACTTCGTTCAGATTGCAGGCAGCACTCAGTTCTCTGATGATTTCACCGTTGAAGATTATGAAGCACTCGTTGCAAGCATGTTCGCCGGCGACATCACAGTTTCTAATGCTACCGATGAAGAGCCTGAAGTAACAGTTGTTACTGTTGATTATCAGGGCAACATCAAATAATTATTAACTCATAACATTTTGGAGCAGGTTAAATAACCTGCTCCTTTTTATTTTCATTTGCTTTATAACATAAGTTATAGTATACTTAATTAACAATTTTTTGCGGCATTTTTTACGGAAGGAGGGTGTTTAACTTGGATGCTCCATATGCAATAGAAATGTTAAACATCACTAAAAGGTTTCCCGGTATTATAGCAAACGATAATATCACTCTCCAATTAAAAAGGGGCGAAATCCATGCGCTCCTGGGCGAAAATGGTGCAGGGAAAAGCACGCTTATGTCGGTTCTTTTTGGTCTTTATCAGGCTGAGGAAGGAATCATAAAAAAAGACGGCGTTGAAGTTAAAATAAACAATCCTAATGATGCCAACGATCTTGGCATCGGAATGGTTCATCAGCACTTCAAACTCGTTGAATGCTTCTCTGTACTTGACAACATCATTCTTGGTGTTGAGCCCACGAGCAAAACAGGTATTCTTCAGAAAGCTGAAGCTCGTGAAAAAGTGCTTGCTCTTTCTGAAAAATACGGACTGCGTGTAAATCCTGATGCAATTATCGAGGATATTACAGTTGGTATGCAGCAGAGAACAGAGATTTTAAAAATGCTCTATCGAGAAAATGAGATTCTTATTTTCGACGAACCTACTGCAAACCTTACTCCTCAGGAAATTGAGGAACTGATGCAGATAATGCGCAACCTTGCTGCAGAGGGAAAATCAATTCTTTTTATTTCTCACAAACTTAACGAAATCATGGCTGTTTCTGACAGATGCACGGTTCTTCGCAAAGGTAAATATATCGGAACTGTCAACACTGCTGATACCAGCGTTGAGGAACTATCCGCAATGATGGTTGGAAGAAATGTTAACTTCCATGTTGAAAAAGGTCCGTCACAGCCCGGTGAAGTAATACTCGACATTGAAAACATGTCGGTTGCCTCAAAAATTCATAAAAATAATGCCGTTAAAAATGTATCTCTTAAAGTCCGCCAGGGAGAGATTGTCTGCATTGCCGGCATTGACGGAAACGGACAATCGGAGTTCGTTTACGGCTTAACAGGTCTCGAGCCGCTTGTAAGCGGAAAGATAACTCTCTGCGGCGAAGACATAACAAACGCCCCGATCCGCAAGCGCAATACCTCCGGAATGAGTCATATCCCTGAAGATAGACACAAGCATGGTCTTGTTCTTGACTATTCTCTCGAGGATAACCTTATTCTCCAAACCTACTTCTCTCCGGAATTCACCGATAAACTCGGTTTTCTGCGCCGCGACAATATCCGGGCCTATGCTGACAAGCTCATAGCCCAATACGATGTTCGTTCAGGACAAGGCCCTGTTACAAAAGCCAGAAGCATGTCCGGCGGCAATCAGCAAAAGGCTATCATAGCCCGCGAAATAGATAAAAATCCCGAGCTTCTTGTTGCTGTTCAGCCCACCAGAGGTCTTGACGTAGGTGCTATCGAATATATCCATAAACAGCTTGTTGCCCAGCGTGACGCGGGGAAGGCCGTTCTGCTTATCTCTCTCGAACTTGATGAGGTAATGGATGTTTCAGACAGAATCCTTGTTATGTATGAAGGTGAGATTGTGGGCGAACTTGATCCTGCTAAAACTGATGAAAATGAACTCGGTCTTTATATGGCCGGTGCTAAAAGAGATGAGGTGAAGGCATGAAGAAAATTCTGAGAAATTCAGCTGTCCAGTCGCTTATTGCATCTCTGATTTGCATACTTCTGGGCCTTCTCGTTGGTTTTATTGTACTTCTGTTTATTAACCCAAGCGGTGCCTGGGAATCAATAGTTGAAGTTGTAAAAAACTTCTTCCACTATTCAAAATCATCTCTGCGTCTGAAGGGACTTGGGAATACTATTGTTAAGACCATGCCCCTTATCATGTGCTCACTTAGCATACTATTTGCATATAAAGTTGGCCTTTTTAACATTGGAGCTGCCGGGCAATACGTTGCCGGTGCTTGTGCCTGCCTATATGCGGCTCTTGCATTTGGCTGGGGCTGGTTTGCCTGCATGGTATTTGCCATTGCTGCCGGCGCATTGCTTGGTGCAATTGTTGGCCTCCTTAAAGCCTATTGCAACGTCAACGAGGTTATCTCCGGTATTATGCTCAACTGGATCTCGCTATATACCACAAATTCCATTCTCTCCACTGTAAAGGAGAGCACAAGCCCCTACACTCTATATATTGACGAAGTAAATCCCGCAGCCATTCTCCCGAAGTGCGGTCTTGAAAAACTTCTTAACAACAATAAATATATTACGATTGCTGTTCCTATTGCCATTGTTCTTGCCATTGTTGTTGAAATAGTGATGAACCGCAGTGTTTTTGGTTATGAGCTAAAAGCAACCGGCAATAATAAGAATGCGGCTAAATACTGTGGAATGGCCGAGAAACGCAATATCATTTTAACTCTTGTTATATCAGGCGCCCTAGCGGGCCTTGGCGCATCTCTTCTTTTCCAGACCGGTTTTATGCGCTGGGAGTGTACGCAGTCTTCTGTACCGGGCATGGGCTTTAACGGAATTGCCGCGGCCTTCCTTGGAGGACTCAGTCCTATTGGGTCAATCTTCTCTTCCTATTTTATTCAGCACATAACAGATGGCGGCTCTTTCGTAAACCTCAACTACTACTGCTCTCAGATTTCCGATCTTATTTCTTCAGTTATTATATTCCTGTGCGGCTTCGTTCTGTTTATAAAACTCCAGCTTAACAAAAGATTAGACAAAGCAGATGAAAAAGCAAAAAAAGCTGCACAGATTGAATCTGCAGAAGGAGGTAATGAGTAATGGTTACTCTTCTTGTACAGTACACTCTTATTTTCGCCTCGGTACTTATTCTTGTTGCTCTTGGCGGATGCATTTCTGAGCATTCCGGTGTTATTAACCTTGGCCTTGAAGGCATAATGGTTATTGGCGCTCTTGGCGGCGCTCTTGCAATGCGTTTCCTGCCCGATAGTACCCCTGCTTTTACTGAAGTTGTTATTGTTATACTTGCTGCTATTATCTTCGGTCTTATTTACTCGTGCCTGCTGGGCGTTGCTTGCATTAATTTCAAGGCCGACCAGACACTGGTAGGAACTGCCATGAACCTTCTTGGAACCGCAGCTGCAACCGTTTTTGTTAAGGCTATCAACACCGCTGCAAATCCAGACAACCACTCTTCCGAGATTGAATACATCACCGCTAGAAAGAAATTTCTTGTTTACTTCGGCAATTTTGAATTTAACTGGTTTATGCTGATAGCTGTTATAGCTGTTGTCGTTGTATTCATCCTTCTTTATAAAACGAAATTCGGTCTACGTCTTATGGCATGCGGCGAACACCCTCAAGCTGCAGACTCAGTCGGCATAAATGTTTATAAAATGCGCTGGTCGGGAGTTCTCATCTCCGGTGTTCTTGGTGGTCTTGGCGGTATCTGCTATATTCTTGCCGGTGTTTCTCTCTGGAAGTTCGAAAACGGCGTTGCGGGCTTCGGATTCCTCGCTTTGGCTGTTATGATTTTTGGTCAGTGGAAACCGACTAAAATTGCACTTGCTGCACTGTTGTTTGGATTCTTCAGAGCACTGTCAAATGTTTATTCCGGATTTGATTTCCTTGCCGCTTTAAATCTTCCCGGCAATGTATATAACATGATGCCGTATATTATATCACTTGTTGTTCTTGCATTTACATCTGCAAATTCCAAAGCTCCTAAAGCAGAAGGAATTCCTTACGACAAGGGTTCACGCTAATTCTTACTATTTTCAAGGAGTAAAAAATGAATCAGTATCTTGATATTTCACCTGAAGTAAAAAAAGCTCTGGATGAAGGCAGGCCGGTAGTTGCTCTTGAGAGCACAATTATTTCCCACGGTATGCCTTATCCAAAGAATGTTGAAACTGCACTTTTAGTTGAACAGACTATAATTGATAATGGGGCAGTTCCTGCAACTATAGCGGTTATCGGCGGAAGACTTAAAGCCGGCTTGAGCCATGATGAGATAGAATATCTCGGCAAGGCAGGAAGAAATGTTGCAAAGGCCTCCCGCAGAGATCTTCCCGCTCTTGTTGCCGCAGGGAAAGACGGTGCTACAACTGTTACAACCACTATGATAATTGCTCATATGGCCGGAATAAAAATCTTTGCAACAGGCGGTATAGGCGGTGTTCACCGCGGAGCCGAGACTACTATGGATATCTCCGCAGACCTTGAAGAGCTCGCCCAGACCCCTGTAATGGTCGTGTGCGCCGGTGCAAAATCCATTCTTGATCTCGGACTTACTCTTGAGTATCTTGAAACAAAGGGGGTTCCTGTAATCGGTTACGGCACAGATGAGCTTCCTGCATTCTATACAAGAAAGAGCGGATTCGGCGTCGATTACCGTGTAGATTCTCCAAAAGAGCTTGCCGATATGTTCCGTGCGCAGCGTGCTCTTGATTATAAAGGCGGTATGCTTGTAACAAATCCTATTCCCGAAGAATACCAGATGGACAAGGATGTTATTGATGCAGCCATTGATCAGGCTCTTAAAGAATCGGTTGAGCAGGGTATAAAGGGCAAAGAGACTACCCCGTTCCTTCTTGCAAAAGTTGTTGAACTTACAGGCGGAGATTCTCTCGAGAGCAATATAAAGCTTGTTCTTAACAATGCTCGCATTGCCTCCCTTACTGCAGTTGAACTTACAAAATGAATTGAACTCTACAGTATAAATGCAGCCTCTTTTTGAGGCTGCATTTATTTATATTGAAAAGGCTTTATTTTAGCGATATAATAGTATGAATAGTTATGTGAGGATCTTTTATGGATGAAACAATAAAGGTATCAATCCTTTGTACGGCTTATAACCACGAAAAATATATAGCTGAAGCTCTTGATAGTTTCCTTACTCAAAAAACAGACTTTGCATTTGAGGTCCTTGTAACCGATGACGCCTCTACCGATGCAACGCCTGATATACTCCGCTGCTATGCCAAGAAACATCCGGGAATCATCAGATATTTTCACCAGGAAAAGAATCTTTTTTCACAGGGCATAAATATATACCGCGAAATTCTTTTTCCGAACGCTCGAGGGCAGTATATTGCCTACTGTGAAGGAGACGACTGTTTCTGCGATGAAACTAAGCTTCAGCAGCAGGCGGATTTCCTCGATGCAAATTTAGAATATTCAGCCTGCGTGCACAATTCATATTATCACTGGTGTTCATCTGATCGCCCTGATGAACTTCTTGTCCCTCCGCAGGGCGATAGGGATATTCCTTTTTCTACAATCCTGCAGGGACTGCACAAATCATTTCATACCAGTTCTTTTTTTGCCCGCAGAGAGTTTATGCTTAATGAACCTGATTTTTATGATACTGCATTCTCATACGGCTTCACAGACTACGCTATTGCGCTCTGGCTCTCTCTGTGCGGGAAAATACATTTTATAGATGAGCCCATGTCTATATACCGTCTCAGCAGCAATGATGACTCCTGGTCTTCAGGAATAGGAAGAACTTATGGCAAACGCACAAAGTTTGTTCAGGGCGAGATCGCTATGATGGAAACTCTCATCCCGCATCTATCCAATCCGGATATGATTGCTCTCACAGAGAATGAAAAGCTCAAGCGGGAATATGAGTTATTATATCTTGAGGGTAACGTTGATAAATTGACCAAACCTCCATATGATGTTCTATATGCGAAAGAGCCGTTTTCTTTCCGTTTTAAAACAGCTTTGAAGCTGGCGTTCCCGACCCTTCATAGATTCTACCGCAGCAGGAAAGGATATAAAGACTGATGGCAGATATAAAAAATATTCTCGTGTTTCCTGCAGGGACAGAGATTGCCTTTGAGATAAATAATGCTCTTCGCTATTCAAAATTTGTAAAGCTGTACGGCGGGACCAGCGTCCCATGTCATGCCGATTTCGTCTTTGAAAACTGCATTGAGGGCTTTCCCTTTGTTGATGACCCTGGACTGACGGAATTTATGAACAAGGTCATTGATGAATATGCTATTGATTTTATTTATCCCGCACACGACAGTGCCCTTCTCGCTTTAGCAGAAGCTCAGCCGCAACTCCACGCAAAAGTTGTTTCCTCTCCGTTGGAAACTGTTGAGATATGCCGTTCAAAAAATAAAACCTACAAATTTCTTTCCGGCGCGTATTATCTTCCTTCATTCTACAGCGGCGCTGAAGATATTTCGGGGTATCCGGTATTTATAAAGCCTTCCGTAGGGCAGGGTTCACAGGGTGCCAGAAGGATAGATGATCGTGCGCATCTTGAGGAAGCGCTCTCAGAAGGAATTGAATATTCAATATGTGAGTATCTCCCCGGCGAGGAATTTACCGTTGATTGTTTCACAGATATCCATGGCGTTCTCCGCTTTATCAATCCCCGTACCCGTGACCGCATTCGTGCAGGAATTGCTGTGCGGTCTCACTCTCTGGATACAGATGATGAGATAACGGCAATTGCAGAAGATATAAACTCAAAGCTTACCTTTAACGGGGCCTGGTTCTTTCAGATAAAAAAGAACCGTTCCGGACAATACCGGCTTATGGAAATCGCTCCAAGAATTGCCGGTACAATGTGTCTGTCGCGCAGTCTTGGCATAAACATGCCTCTGCTCACGCTATATAATATGTGGGGGTACGATATTGACATAATCAACAATGGCAATCGGGTACTTCTTGACAGGGCTTTCATTACACGATATAAAACAGACATAAAATATTCCAATGTATATGTGGATTTTGACGACACGATAATAGTTAATGGAGCTGTAAATGCTTTTCTGATGATGTTTTTATATCAGGCTGCAAATGAAGGAAAACATATTTATCTCCTCACGAAACACTCTACTGACATTTATGCCGATCTTTCAAAATTCAACATTTCTGAAAAGCTGTTTGAAGATGTCATAAGCCTTGATAAATCCGAAAACAAAACCGACTATATTTCCGATAATTCAATATTTATCGATGATTCATTTGCAGAACGCAAACGGGTACATGATATCTGCAATATCCCTGTCTTTGATACCGATATGATTGAAACTCTTATAGATTGGAGAGCATAATTAATATGAGCAATACTATAAACGTGGCACGCTCCTCAATGCCTGATTTTGAAGAATACTGCGCCGAGATCAAGCCCTTATGGGAAAGTCGTTTTCTCACCAATATGGGTGAGAAACATCTTCAGCTGGAAGCTGATCTGAAGGAATATCTTGGTGTAGATAACATTACCCTTTTTACAAACGGTCACCTTGCGCTCGAAAACATAATCACCGCAATGGGGCTTACCGGAGAAGTAATTACTACACCGTTCACCTTTGCTTCTACCACCCATGCTATTGTACGCTGCGGCTGCACTCCGGTATTCTGTGATATAAACCCTAAAGACTATACTATTGATACTTCAAAGATTGAAGCCTTAATTACGGAAAAGACCTCTGCCATCATCCCTGTGCATGTATACGGTAATCTCTGCGATGTAGAAGAAATAGACCGTATCGCAAAAAAGCACAACCTTAAAGTCATATATGATGCAGCGCATACATTTGGAGTAAAGAAGAACGGCATCAGCTCTTGCTGCTTTGGCGACGCGGCAATGTATTCATTCCATGCCACAAAGGTATTTCACACTATCGAGGGTGGAGCTGTCTGTTATCACGACAATAACCTTAAGACAAAGCTCAATGACCTCAAAAATTTTGGTATACACGGACCCGAAAGCGTCCCCGACATCGGCGGAAATGCAAAAATGAATGAATTTTGCGCAGCAATGGGCATATGCAATCTACGTCATCTTGACGGTGAAATAGAAAAGCGCAAGAAGGTATATGACCGTTATATAGCAAGGCTTGATAATGTTCCCGGAATAAAGCTTAATTATATTCAGGCCGACACGCAGCCAAATTATGCCTATTTTCCTGTTGTTTTTGACGGGTATAAATACAACCGTGATAAAATATTTGATCTGCTCCGCGAAAAAGATATAGTTGCGCGAAAATATTTTTATCCGCTCACAAGCTCTTTTGAGTGCTACAACAACATTCCCGGCTTCGATCCCTCTCTCACACCGGTTGCATACCATACTGCTGCAAACATTCTCTGCCTGCCTATTTATGCAGATCTTGATAACAAAACAGTTGATCTTATCTGTGATATTATACTCGGATAAAAGTCCCGTGTTGTGAGGAAAATTCATGCGTAGTATTATCTGGTTTATTTATTTCTTTGGTTTTTTGCTGGTCTTCCATCCGGTTATGTTCAAGGGATTGAGAGCCTTAAAACGCGGCGACTTTGAGACTGTTGACCGCATTGCTTATAAGTATGTGCCAATGTGGTGCAACGGACTGATAAAACTCGGCGGTGTTGAGATAGTTATATCAGGAAAAGAAAACATCCCTGAAGGGCGGCCATGTGTCTACACAGCAAACCACAGAGGGCTTTGGGATATTCCCGTTATGCTCACAGGCTTTGGCAATCCTATTCCTCTGATAGCAAAGATTGAATCTGATAAAATTCCCCTCATCCGCAGCTGGATGCGACTTCTTCACTGCCTATTTTTAGACAGAAGCGACCCGCGTCAAGGAATGAAAATTATAAACGAAGCTGCAGAGCTTGTAAATAAAGGCTACTCCATTGGCATCTTTCCTGAGGGTACACGCTATAAAGGCGAAGAGGGTGGTGTTGGTCCGTTCCTTGGCGGTGCCTTCCGAGTTGCAAGCAAAACCGGGGCTCCTATAATTCCGGTTGCAATTTATAACAGCCGCGCCGCACTTGAAGGTGACGGTCACTTCACAATCAAACCTGCAAAAATCACAGTTCACATATTACCGGCTATTGAGACTGAAGGTCTCGACCGTGCTGCCCTTAAAGTCCTTCCGTCAGGAGTGGAAGAGCTTATAAGAGCGGAACTTGCTTCTATAGCTGATACATATTAATTTTTATTGACATTCAGTCAAAATAATGTATAATAATTAGGCTTGTCTCTATGGCAAGCTTAATTCCTTGCTCCCGGTGGTACTGGGGGCCAAATGACCAGAAGGAGGTGCAACCAATGGCAAAAGCAAGCGAAAAGTACGAAGTAATGTATGTTATCAACCCCAATTTAACTGAGGAAGAAACTGCAGCAGTCGTCGAGAAGTTCAAAGCACTTGTTGAAGCAAATGGTACGCTCGATGAGATCGAAGAAATGGGCAAGCGCAAGCTCGCTTACGAAATCAACTACATCTCAGAAGGTTACTATGTGCTGATGAAGTTTACTTCCGGCCCTGAACTCCCTGCTGAACTGGATCGTATTCTCGGAATTACCGATGGAATACTTCGCCGTCTTATCACTCTTAGAGCAGAATAAGGAGCTTCATAATGTTAAATCATATTACCATTATGGGACGCCTTACACGCGATCCTGATCTAAGATACACTGCCTCTCAGACTCCCGTAGCGTCTTTTACTCTTGCAGTAGACCGCGATTACGGCGGAAAAGATGGGCAGGAAAGGCAGACAGACTTTATTGACTGTGTCGCCTGGCGCCAGACAGCTGAATTTATCAGCAAATATTATACAAAAGGAAGTATGGCAGTAGTTGACGGACGTCTCCAGCTTCGCGACTGGGTAGACAAAGAAGGAAACAAGCGCCGCAATGCTGAAGTCGTTATAGATAACATCTATTTCGGAGAAAGCAAAAGACGCGACAGTGAACCTCGCGTTACCTACGATGCAGCTTCCAGTGCTCCTGCAACATCTAATAGTGGGTTTGATGAACTCACTGAAGAGGATGGAGAACTTCCCTTTTAATCTATTATAGGAGGATACAGCTTTGGCTTTCGATAAAACTGCTACACCGAAAAACAACATCCGCAAGCGCAAAAAGGTATGCCAGTTCTGTGTAGAAAAGAAGACTTTCATTGACTATAAAGACACTGCAACTCTTCGCCACTACATTTCTGAGCGTGCAAAGATTCTTCCGCGCCGTACAACAGGCGTATGCGCTATGCATCAGCGTCAGTTAACAGAGGCTATAAAGAGAGCTCGCCAGATAGCTCTTCTGCCTTATGTAACAGACTAAATAAAAAAGACACCTTAGGGTGTCTTTTTTATTTGTTGTTTATTTCCTGCATTTCTTTGGCAATACGACCTACTTTGCTGCTGAGGTCATCCGGTGCATCATCTTCCTCAAGACCGCACAGAAACTGCTGAAACATTAGGTTAAGTTGTTCTGCCTGCGCTTCCTGACTTTCTTTCATAAATGCATAAATTTCTCCGATCCTGTCAACTGCATATTCCTGACGTCTGCGGGTTTTTTCTTTCATTTCCTGCTGCTCAATTCTTGCGCCTGCTATTATCTCGTCAGCTTCCTCATTGGCTTTGTCTACTATCCCTCTGTATGTCGTCCTGGCAGAAATGAGCGCATTATTAAGTTCTTCTTTTTTGCTGTCAGCTTCTTTAAGCTTTTCACGAAGTTCTGAAAGTTCTTTTTCTTTAAGCTTAATGTCATTTTTCAGGTCTTCGTTTTCCCTGTTAAGAATTTCTGCCTGTGTACGAATATCAAGAAGCACAGAGTCCACTTCCTGAATGTTATAGAATTTTCTCCTGATTGGTTCAAGATTCAGAGAATTAAAATAATATCTGTCGAGTGTCGGCATCTTGTAGCCCCCATTTCTTTTTAGATAGTGTCTAAATATCCCAAAATTATTTCAATCATTCGTCCAGATTGAGAGATTTAATTATTTCGTCTATATCCTGCTGCTCCGGGTCCCGTTTATCCGGGGCTATTTTTGCGTAATACTGGGTAGGATCTTTTTCCGAATACACAACCGTCTTCCTCGCCTTTTTTGGGGAAGCATCTTCTGCTTCTTTACGTTGCATTTCCTGCCTGCGTCTTTTTTGTTCAGCTCTTATTCTTTGCTCCCTGCGTTCTCTCTGGATTTTCTTATATCTGTAGAGAAGTATAAAATATCCCGCCGCAGCAAGAACGATTATAAATATAACTATCTTTACCCAGCCGGCAGAGAATATCTTGTTTAGAGCTTCTTTAAAGTACATGGTCCTGTTGAGCTCTATGCTTTCTGCGGTTATCAGGTTAACTTTTCCGTAGTCTTCACCATCTATATATATTTCTGCATATCCAAGAACTGTCCCGGCACTTATTGGCGCTGTAGGATTAAGATCGGTTATATTAACTCTGATATCAATACTGTTTTCATCAATATCATTCGGCAGAAGCAGTTTGAGGCTTTCAGAAGGTCTTAATACAGCCTGTTCGTTGTTTTTTGCCTTCTCAACCTGTATCTGCTGAACAGCTTCGCCCTCTGTAAGGATATTTCTATATGAGAAGTTCGCATAAGCCCAATCGTAAAGCGTCCTGCTGTCTACAAAATTTTCGTAATCATCAGCGTAAGTATAAGTGAGCTGGCCATTGCAGCCCAAAACTATTGCGAGAAGTCTTATTCCATTTTTTTCACATGTTGATATAAGGCAGTATCCTGCCGCTTTAGTAAATCCGGTCTTTACTCCGGCTGCTCCTTCATAAATATATCCGCTTCCGTATATAGACCCTTCTGATATAAGAGCGTTGGAGTTGGTTATAGTAAAGCCTTCTCTAAGGTTCGTTGCAGGCACATCATAGCTGGTGGTGTTGCATATCTCCATAAATAAAGGGTGACTTATTGCCTCGCGAACAATTATAGAAAGGTCATAGGTTGTGCTATAATGGTCACCATCGCGGTTTGTAAGCCCGTTAGGATCCATAAAATGCGTGTCCTTGCATCCAAGCTCAGATGCTCTTGCATTCATCAGCTCAACAAAAGCACTAATACTTCCGGCAACCCTCGTTCCAATCACGTTGCAGGCTTCATTAGCCGACTCCACCATTGCGCAGTATAGAAGATCTTTGAATGTCATTATTTCTCCGGGCTGAATACCGGAAGTACTGCTGTCAGCTTCAAGACCATTTCTGCAGTCTTCACCGGCAGTAACTTCCTCGTCCAGACTGACCTCGCCTTTTTCTACCGCCTCTACAGCCAGAAGAACTGTCATAACTTTTGTAAGACTAGCGATAGAGTGATGCATATCAGTATTAATTCCATAAAGGACATTACCGGTGTTAAGATCCATTAAGATCATCGCATCAGTGCTTTTTAATGTAGGATCTTCAAGCG